>Ga0078972_1000144_pt1 | contig 290459 bp, 282 predicted proteins | sample YelNatPaOPGAMG01_FD_67568 | JGI IMG/M metagenome (GOLD analysis project Ga0078972, IMG submission 67568) | Hot spring thermophilic microbial communities from Obsidian Pool, Yellowstone National Park, USA - OP-RAMG-01 (SPADES assembly) (version 2) | ecosystem: Environmental > Aquatic > Thermal...
ACAGTGTTTGCTTGAGTCACTATTCTATATATTGTTCTACCATCTGGTAGTCTACCAGTATCTTTCAGTAAACCCGCTTTCTGTAGTGGTGAGAGGACTTTGAAGACATTGTCAATGCTTCTACCAGCCCTTGAAAATACTCGCTGAGCATCCTCAGCGGTGAATTGCTTATCCTTCATCTCCCTGTACAATATGAAGAAGTACTCTCTAACCCAAGATGGCTCAACACGTGAAACCCTAATCCACAAATCTAAGCTCAAATATATGCACCATTATTATAATACCGAAACTACCCTTAAAAAGTTTAGGGTAGTAAGCCCGAAGAAACAACCACGAAAACTATCCACTAGTAAACCTAGGTTTAACCCTTATCACAAACTCTGATTTCCTACCCCTAGGACTTACACCATAGTAGTGGTTGAATACTCCATGGCGCTTTAGGCACTCCAAGCGTTTAACCTCGTAGAACCTAAAATGCCAAGATTTATGCTCCTTGAATTTTCCACTGTATCCACAATAAGGACACTTAACCAATCTACTCTCCCATGCACTCTTTATTGTTTTTGACCGTTTAAATAAGTTATTAACTTAAAGCCAACTTGCTTAATTAACTGTTTCAAGGATTCTCCTAACGGGCATCTTTGTGCTATAGCTATTGTATTTTAATACGCTTATTTGTGGCTAATCGGTTACCAATCGAGTTATCTATGTTGTTTTGAACTTCCGGGATGAATTATTGTGTTTAGCTGTTACGGCTTATACGGGTAGATCCTGTATAGTCTTTTTCCGCATTTACTTATGAGATCTGCACTAAAGTAGTCTAGAAACTCAATGGTTTTGGGAGCTACATTCTCTAAATGGCATTAGACTGGGGTTTAATATTGTTTGCTATCTATGGATAATGCAGTAAGACTAAGTAAGCATTAAAGAATTTGACGTTTCGACGTAGGGTGTCAATGGATCTGCTGTGATGCCTTATACATGGGTGCTTTTAACCCACCTAAATAGTATAGTTAGATTGGTGGCATTTTGCACAAGTTCTCTTATTGTAGCTATGAGGGAGAGCATGAACTTCTAAAAAGGCGTATTTACGAATTGCTGGGTATTTACTTATATGAATGCCCTGATTGTAAAGGTGAATTTCGGGGGCAGGTAAACACTAAGGGTGAGAGAAAACGCTGTATATAATGGGGTTTAGTGTTCTAGTGGGGAGTCCAAAGAGTTGAATTGGGGTTTAGAGATACATGGAGTCGCGGATTAGGTCCCGCCAGGAGAGGGCTAATGTACTAGTGGCGTATGTACTGAGTGAGCTTGGACTCAACACACGTGCAGAAGGCTGGTTTCTCAATGGGCGGTTAAGAGCACCCGACTTCATTATCGTACATCCACTCGTCCAGGACATGCTTGGTGAGGCTGAAGTAGGTGAACGTGGAGAAGTTTGCGATGAAGTAGCTATTGACAGGTTGAAAAATAGAGTAGTGGAGAGGTTTAAAGACCCTCGATTTGCAGGCTACGACTTCATCTTACTACTAATTTATAATCGCGGGGATTTAGAGGGGATCGCAGAGCTCGATGAGAAGAGAGCGAAAGAAATGGTTGCTAAATTCAAAGTTTGTACAGGGATCGCTGTAAGGGCTGATGCCTACGAGCTCCCCGAACACTATATACACTTCCACAAAGAGCCCGTAGAGGTAGTGGCGATACCTACTGTTTTAGATATGCTCCTCAACGAGTTTTTCAATAAGATGTTCAAAGTACCACTCTCAATTAAGAGACTTAATGAATTCGTTGATAAACTGACTAGTGTGATTGAGTCGGAGTCTCAGGCTTTAGCGAGAGAGATCATGGAGAGTAGAGAAAAAGACATATTCGAGGAAAAGCTACGTGAAACAGCTTCAAGGCTATCCATAGCGTGGGATGCTATAAAGGATCCAGGCGAGCGATTCAGGTTGACCTATAGGACATTGTTTCTCCTCGAAGCTCTTGGAATAATGCTCTACGAGATTGTAGCTAAAGAGCGCTTCCACACACTGAGGACTTTAGATTGCCATGGTCTCAACCATGAATCACTTATCAGCTACTTAGAAGAGTTAACGAGTAGTGGTAATAGATACAAAGAGTTAAACTCAGACTTTCTAAGGATACTAAAAACTATTCCACCCCATAGAAGACTTGATGACGCTGTCTCAAAGATATGTAGAGAGGTTCTGAGGGAATACATTGTAGCGAGGAAGACTGGCTCGTTAATCCTCTCTATGCTATATCAGCGAATGCTCTCCGAGACATTTAGACACGCGTTTGCTACATTCTATACTAAAATGCCTGCCGCGATGCTACTTGCTGGACTATCAGTAGAGAGCTTCTGGGATAGAGTTATTGATCCAGCATGTGGAACAGGAAGCTTACTGCTCGCGAGCCTAAATAGAAGAATGCTTATGCTCACAGGGGATTCATTAAAGAAGATCGGAGAGGAGATCGCCAATAGAGAGACCTCCATACTTGAAACTGCTAGAGAAAAAGCACTAGAAAATACAGTGGGATTAGACGCACTTAAACCCGCAGTGTTAATAACAGCTCTTAACCTCAGGATAGCTACACATGGATCTCCCCCAGATACTCTAAACATCCACCATGTCCCCGTAGGCGAAATGCGTGCTGGTAGTTTAGATTTACTTAGTACTGAGATGAGGAGTGTAATTTGTGATAATCTAGTGAAACTCGTTGAGAGGGGATTCGATCTAGTAATAATGAACCCACCGTTTACACGAAGCGATAGAATATCGACCTTGATCGGTAAGAGTCCTCGTGAAACTCTATCTAGATATGCAAAAGAAGGAAAGTTTACATTTGGCTCTGTGCAGGTAAAAGAAATATTTAAAGCGGGAATGGCTAAGCCCTTCATGGTATTGGCAGATAAACTAGTGAAATATGGAGGTAGGATTGCAGCTGTTCTCCCCACGTCTATTTTGAGTAGACCCAGCTGGAGTGATATTAGAGAGGGCTTGATCAAGGACTATAGCATAGAGTACATTGTAATCAGCTGGGCTCCAGGAACACCCAACTTCAGTAGTGATACGGAACTAAGGGAGATTCTTTTAGTTGCTAAGAAGTCCAGGGAGAAAGCCAATCTGAAAATTATAGGTTTGCTTAAGAGAGTGGATGATTTAAGTCACAGCGATATAGAAACCATTGTGAGGCAGGCGAAAGAGGCTCGTATGAATCGCACTATAATGTCTAATAGCGAAGAACTAGGCTACGTCATGGTTGTTGATAAAAGCCTCGTTGAAAAGTTCTCAGACAATCTCTACAGACTTATAGCCTTCAAAAAACCCGAGTTACTGGAGTTTCACCATGATTTGATCAGTAGTGGCGTTAGGTTAGGTGATTTATTCTCTATTGGAAGCGTCATAGATCACGCCTCAGGGCTTCGCGTCGTAAATAGAGGTGTGAAGGTTTCATTATGGCATCTTCAGCCAGCTGTATGGGGTAGTGGAGATGAGATGGCTATTAGAGCCCCCTTAATCGACAAAGCACCATACATTATTGGAGTTGAACGCGAGGACTTGATAAGGGTTAAGTACTGGTCTCCTACGAAGCATACTTTCTACAGTGCTAAACTATTTATACTTAGAAGAGGACGTCTTAGCACACAATATATACTAGCACTCAATTTAAACGAGGACTCAGTATCAAATGTGTGGTGGCCTCTTCGTTTAAAGGATCAATTAGATCAGGATCTCGTGAGTAAGTTCTTGGTATTCATGAACAGTACCTTCGGGTTTTTCCACCTTCTAGGCGAGAGACTAGAAACAGAAGGACTCTTTGTTGAGTATAAAAAACAACACTTGATCAACATGCTTCTACCAGATCTTCACAAAGTGCCACCGCCTTCTCAGGATGCGCTCCAGGCACTTAGATCGCCTATGCCTCGTCTCGATAACTACCTAGATCTTGCAGCAAGACTAAACCAGGATAAGCCGTTACTTGATGTCATCAGTAAACTCATGGAGAAAAACAATGAGTTCTCTGCAAGAGCGAGACTAGATCTAGAGGTTATGATGTGGCTTACTAGAGTGTTTAAAATAGATGCACCACGAGACTTCTATAAATTACTACACGAGGAGGTAGAGACGCTGAGAAATATAATGGAGAGAGATGACGAGAGAGAAGAAACTATCGAAGACGAGCCAGATAAAATTGTAGCATCGAAGCACAGACCACTAAATGAGTGGCTATCGAAGAAACGATAGAGGAATTAACTCCTATATGCCTTCTCTATGTTATTGTTCTATGGTTTAACGCAATACTTTAAAAACTTAACGTCAAGTTAAATAGTCACTTAAAGAGCACGCTAGTAAAGTTAACAAACCCCGGAGGCTAGGTTTGTCTGGTCCGATCCCTACAGCTACATAGTGTGCAGCGTCATGGGTCTAGATTACAGAGACCCAGCCTCGTGGACAACGATATGTGGCTTATACGCTGAGCTACCGAAAACAATAGTGACTACGACTAGAGAAGAGAGGAGAGCGAGAATAACGTTTGTTCTTAGTCAATGACAAATAGTGGTCAACCTACAGCGTAGTTGATTCATCTAGGCTTATAGCCTTAACCAGCTTTTTCGCCTTATCCCTTAGCTTATTGTCCCCGGTGACTAGTGTTAAACCGTGTTTCATTGCTATGACTATGTATGATGAGTCGTAGGCTGATAATTCAGGCTGGATCGCTATTCGCAGTATTTCCTCCTCGATTCCCCGGGGATCGAGGATTTCCATGGTGCCAATAACTTGCTTTAACGCCTCTGCCAGAGCCTCTACCTTTCTTTCTGGAATGGATTTAAGAAGATGCATCTCCTTCCAAAGGGCGTTTAACACCTTGTATATAGTCAACTACGGTATATAGTTCCCAGCAAGTAAGTCTACTTTCCTCTCCTTGAGGGCCTTAATCAGTGATGAGGAGTCGTAGAGGAGTCTTTGCACTATGACACCCTATCCTCCCTCACGTGTCTCACAACTCTCTCAATATCTATTGCATCGAGGACATCGCTAAGCTCAATAAGCCTCCTAGTGATCAACTCTATCTCCCTCCTATCAACCTCCTCTTCGAGCTTCCTCCGCAGAAACTCAGATATGTTAATCCCAAGCCTTCTAGCCTTCTCTGCAACCCCCTCCTAACCTTAGTTGAGACTGTTATATAACTACAAAAATGTCAACCAATAAACTACTACTATGGATATGCATATAAACATTAATGGAGTAATGAGTGAACAGCCTCCAGCGACGTACATGAACAAGCAGCTACACTACTACTAAGTCTAAAGGTTTTATACTCCATTGTTCTAAAAAGTAAAAGAGGCGGCGGAGATCATATTGAATACGTATAGATTTAGAAGTGTGGAAATCCCCGCTATTAATGATGAGATATTGCCAGAGGTATTGAAAAAGCTTGAACTATATGAAGACGCTGTAAATGACCGTGTAAAATGCTACATTTGCGGCAGACGATTAACTCTAGATACTATTGGAGCCATAGCCATGGTGAATGGAAAGCCCGTGCTAATATGTAGTAAACCCTCTTGCATAGGAAGAGCCTCATATACTATTAAGAGACAGGCAGGTTAGAACTCTTTAGACACTTAGTTTTAAAACAACTCAAACTTGAAGTTTGAAAGCGTGCAGAGATGCCGAGGAACTCATAGGAGTTTGAGAGTACATATGGAGCTTTCTCAAGGTATTTATCTTGGTCATCTCCGCCTTCTGTCTAATCCACCCAGAGAAGTCTGAAACAATAGGAATACGCATGTTCAAGCTTTTATCACCTATTAGTGCTCGAAGACCTTAGCAATCTAAGAGAACATGTTACAGAGAGAAGCCCTAAACTACAAGTCACTATACCTTATAAGCAGGCGGCTAAAACACCTAGGAAAAGACGCTCGCTTTAGGCAACAAGTCTAAGCCTTTCAAGGAATTTCCACTTAACGCTAATCGCGGTCTTCGAGTGGCAGATACACGGTGGTTTGGTTAATGAGCGGTTCAGCAAAAGCTTAATTTCCATTGTTTAGATTTAGATACTTATCGTGAGGTAGGTGTAAGGTGTGGAATCTTTAAAAGTTTATACTGAGTTGATGAGCGTGCTTGGAGACCTACTTAGCCTGATGGCTGACATCGAGATCAAATATGGTAAGGGGATAGATGATGTCGTAAAGGAAGCTATATCGCCTCCTAGACTGCTTGAGCTCTCTAGATCTATACCACCAGAGCTATTTACGCGTTTCATGTCGCTTTTGCTTAAAATGGGCTTAATATCTTCGCAAACACAAAATATATTTCAACTTCCACCAAACGAGAAGAGGTTATTGGCCGAAGAGCTTAAAGAACTCAGCAAGGAGCTTTCAAGCATAATAGAAGAAATTAACAGATACTTGAGCAGTGGTAAAGAATGAAGTGGTAGAGCTTTATGTCTTTGAGTACAATGCAACTTGGCAGCATCCTTGAGAGAGAGATCTATGAGTTAGTAGGAGTGTTCAGGGAGCTGACAATAGTGAGTTTGAGGCCCGAGGAGCTGATACAAGAGGTCTTTAGAGGGGTATTCGAGTCGGGCTCTCAAGCGTTTAAAGCGTTGAAAGACGCTATTCAAGCTTGTATTGGAATACCTGTTGATCGTGTCGAGTGCGTTAAGAGACCTAGTGGCATATACGTTATCGCCACAGTGAGCGGTGACGCTAAGACCGTGGTGGAGAAGTGGCTGTCTGCAGCTGAGAAGCTAGGGAGGCTTGGGCCAATACTCATAAACTGGAGTGGCGAGACAAACATATCTCCGCAGGAGGCGGGGAGATATCTTGGAGAGATCTTCGCTAAGACCGGTATGCGTCTCTCATGGACTACTAGCTTCAACGCCCTAGAACCACTAAGGAAAGAGTGGGGCGAGTAGTGTACTATCTCGACTCTAATGTACTTATATCGTTTCTCTTCGAGAATGAAGAACATCACAGGGTAGTTGAAGACTTTCTCTTAAAACTCGCTACCTGTGGAGAGGGCCCGCTATATACGTCTACATTTTCTCTCACGGAGGCTATGAACGCGCTCTGTCGTAAACTCCGCTCGGGGGAACAAGTAATTTGGCCATTAAATATATATATTAAGAAACTGGAAGGAGCTAACGCTTGTGTCTTAATTACGAGTTTTCTCGTAAGCTTCATCGAAGCGAGCTTAAAGGTGAAGATAATAGATGACCCCTCATTCTACGGGTTTGAGAAATTGAATTCCACTAGTATTTAAACAAGCAATAGAGTTGACGAGTGTAATTGATATTAGAGTAAAAGATCTACTTCATGTGGCATACGCTCTTCTCTTAAAGAGACTTAGAGGAGTAAAATACATTATTACCCTAGACATAGACGAATTTTCTTAGATCAAAGATAAATTAGAGAGGCGATTAGAACTCTCATTGATATTTCCCAGTAAACCAGCCCAATCTCCAGCGAGTCGCTAGAAGACTGTATGAAGAATTGAGATGCGTGAAATAAGTGAATATGACATCTACTCTTCATTAACACGTCACATGCTCGTGCTTACAAACACGAAGACATGCTACCATGGATGAAACAACCATAAGTGAATCAAGTGGAGAAATCTCTGAAGAGAATTAGCGTGAAGGATAATGGAGGCTGGTATGTGGATGATGTTCTAGACTTTTCGATGAACTACAACTCTTATATAGTGGGTGCTCTGTGAATTCTATTTTTATTACCCTGTCTATAGAAATGAAAACCTAGATTAGGTTTCGTAAATGAAGTTAGAGGAACTTATCGAGAAAATTAAGAGCTGTGATCTCTGTAAGAGTATTGTATTCAACGGCTATGTCGATGTAGGTGAAAAACCCTATATCAAATATGGAGTCTATAGGGAGCGTTTTCCCAATACTATTAAGTGTCTATTTATAGCTGAGTCTCCACCTGGAGACGTGAATACCTTTTTCTATTACCCCCACACGGAAAATTTCCTTAGGAAGAGACTACTCAGATTTCTTGAAATACATGCGGATGGAGAAGAAGGTCTCCGAGAATTTAAACGCAGAGGTTATTTTCTCATAGATACAGTTGAGTGCAGAGTTAACAAGGTCAGTAAGGGTGCGATCCCTCGGGAAGTCATTAATAACTGTTTAAACTTTCTATCGGCTAAAATAGAATTAGCTAGAACTAGAGGCGCTAAGAAGATTGTTGTCTTGGGATCAACGGCTATACAAGCCCTAAAAGAGCTGGGATTCAACGAGTTGAGGAACAAAAAAGCAGGCAAAAACTGTAGTGAAGTAATAGAGTCAAGGGGGTTCGAGGTATTCCTCTTACCCCTACCAGCTAAGCGGGGAGTGAAATACATAAAACAATGCTATACGGATGAAGTGAAAGCTAAATTAGCGAGATTTCTAGAAGAAAAGTAGTTCTTCTCTAGTTGCAGCAAAACAGCAGACTTTAAAGACTATCAAGTAAATTCAATGATAATAATTTGATCATTATTATAGCAGGCTAAGGAATGAAAGGTTAAAAAGAGACTTGCAAGCACACGGGCTTTAGGCTAATGTTTGTTAGCTTGTTACGGTTATGGCCTTGAGAACGTAATTCTCAAATTCCTTTTGAACATTTTCATTAGTAATGTTTTCGAAGACTGCTATTTCTAGGGACTTCAAATAGACTTTCAGTAAGGGGTCTATACCACGGAGAGATACTAGTACAAAGTTTTTCGGATTCAATAATTCCCTATATGTTTTTACCTGGTTGATTATGTAATCTGATTGCTCCCATTTAACGAATTTAAGACCTGTTTTAACCTCCACGGCTAATAGAGGTCTATTACCTGATTCTAGTAACTTATGTAGCCTACCTGGTTCAATATTCTCGAACCTACCTTCAAAGACTACCACGTCTGGTATCATATGTGCTGGGGCACTTGGTTCGATCATTCTTATTATAGGTGGAAATATCGATGGCTGATAGAATATCGTGTATTCTTTACCTGTTATCTTAGATTTCACTATTGTTAATGGTTTATTCCACACAAATTCAATCCACCAATTATCCGTAAGGGATACGCCATCCATAGCCTTTACTATTCTCGCTATAATGGCGAGTTCCGCGATATGAGAGATTTTAACTAGAAGCGACTTTACCCTTCCCCTCTCTGTAATAAGGGACATTATTGTGAAGAGAGAAAGTCCTGGACTATACATGGTCTCCTTGAATCTCTCTGCCTTTCCCGCGAAGGATATTCCTCGAGCTCCAGATCTCTCTACTGTGTCAAGAATTTCTCTAGATAGCTTAGGAACTAAGTCTAAGTACAATTTGAGGGGTTCAACCTCTTTTCCTAGATGTTTGAATGAAGATGCAATCTGCATGATAAACTCGTCGTCTCGCTTGAGTGGCGGGCAATCACAGCATTTAACAACATTGTTCTCAATAATACAAACTCGTGGAAGAACGTATCCTTTATTTGAATAGCTTATATGTAATAGTAATTTACCTTCGAGCGTATCCCTAGAAATTCTATAGGTCTCTTTATACCTCTTACGTCCCCACTCCTCCCTAGCAACTACTCTGCACCCATTTAAGTATTTGACATTTATGAAGAAGCCTCTATCATATACGTAGATGTAATCAGTACCACGAGTTCCTCCGATAAATTGATCAATTTCAACTTCGGAATTTACGATCCTAATTAGACTAAGGGAGGAGTTTCTACACTTTAGACACTCGTAGAGTTTACTTTGCAAGCGACTCCCCTAACAAACTTGGTATTTTGAAGTACTTAAGTTTTTAGCGAGCATTTAAGAATCTTGATCAAGATAAGAACAATATCGAATGCCTTTACGTAGATCATTTTAGCCAGTCTTGATATTCTGGGATGAATCTCTCGGTGATCTCGTCCACAAGTGCCTCGCTTACGAATCTAAGCATGTAGTCTGCTGGTATGTACTTCACAGTTATTATTTGTAGTGGATTTATTGACCCTACGTAGATTATTGAGTCATCAATTATGACTGCCTTGAAGTGGAATTTCTCCTTCTCGATTACTTTAATGCCGTGGTCTCTTAGGATCTTAATACAAAGACCATGCTCCTCCGGGTCCTCGACTTCAGGAGTGCGTGCTGGCCTTGTTACCACCACAATCTTCTTCCCCTCTCTTAAAGCTCTATCAACTTCCCTGAGATTGCAGAATTTCTCGACAGCAGTTCTGTTGAGAAATGGCGATATAATTAAGACGTATTTATTGAGCTTCTCCATATCTCTGCGTAGTGCTAATAGGAATTCATCTGGATCAAGAATCTCCGTAGCCGCCTTAAAGAACTCCTCTCTCAACCTCCTGAGAATAGGGCCTTTTTCCAACCTCCTCCTGAGAACATCTCGAAACAAAAATACCACCATTCTCATATACTTACTAAGACAAAAATTAAATTTTGCCTAGCTAATACGCGGAGATAAACTAGGTTCGAATATAGTCCATAGAGTGAGTGTATGGGAACTCTGGGCTTCCACGGGTTTCTCGAGACCCGTGAACTGCCTATAGCTTAGTGTGTGATGGAATCGTTTTGGTTTACTATTAAGACAAGAAATGTTGAGAGTGGTTTTCAAGGAAGACTGGTTGAGATCGATCTTTTCGCTGAGAAAAGTGCTCACTACAGGTCAGACTCTATGCTAAAAGTTGATATAGCATCAATAGTGTAAGACGCGTAGAGCGAACACTTCAGCCCCTTTTCCATGGTTAAGTAGGCTTCATCACTTCTTCACTCTTTATATAGTCAATATAGCAAAACATTTAATGCGAAAGGTGTGGAAATTGAACGATATTAGGAGAAAGCTACGCATAGAGCTTAAATACATCCATGAACCTTTCAGCACTGAGCTCCGTAGATGTATTGAAGAGAAGAAGGCATATGGAAGGTTTTACATAGGGAACCTCAATAAGCTTATGGACTACGTAGCGTGGCAATGCGCAGGGTACTGGCTTACGCCAATTTGGCGAACGTGGAGAGCTGAGCTGGAAAGTATTTGTGGATTAAAATTCAACGGCTTTAAGCATTTAGCTAGCTATACATATCCAGGAGAGTGGATTGCGGGAAGAATCACGTGGCACGAGCTCCTAATGAAACTTGTTAAGGTAGTAGGTGAAAAGTGCAATGTCGAGTTTTACCTTGAAAAATAAAATGTAGAAAACATAGTGTAAAGGGGATGGTTGTCTGGGATAAGAGTGCATAAGGTATACAACGTTAAGTATATGGGCCGCATCTACCAATGTGAAAATACCATATAAAAGTCAAATATCTAATATGCATAGATTTCGATGATACAATACGATCATTTCCTCTTCAATCAATTGAAATAACAATAGATATTTAACAGAGTAACTACGGAGTAACTATGTACAAATTTAGGCTGAGAAGATCCTCGCCTTCAATTTTGACTAGGGTAAATAAATATAGAGATGGGTCGATCGCATCTTTAAAGATCTCTACACCAGAACTATTAGTAGAATAAAGAGAAAAGATCGATCACATACATTGAGTCATGGTTGGAAATGCATTTAGATTTCCGAGGGGCATTGGATGTCTATATTTATATCAATAGTGAAGCTGAGGGAACTATGAACCTAGTTACAAATTAAAATTAGCTATCACTTCGAACATCTCAATGTACTTTTTCATAGTAGGCCGTCTAATAGCACATACAGCATCGTAGTCGCATTGTTAAGTATCTACTAGTCTCCAATCACCTGGGAGATCGAGAAATCGGCTATTTTATCACGTAAGCAAAAACCAGGGAATCACCTGCTATCACGATGCATACGTTAACCAGCTAAGATCAATATATCAATGCTTGCGCTTTAAAGGTACTACGTATAGTCCGCAGGAGCTACTAAACACGGTGGAGGACAGGCCTTGCTCATTACTGGAAGATTTGCAATTACAACTAATAATGAGTGCAATACCGTTCTCTACGATATCTTTAATTAACACCGCTCGTATTATTATATTATCAAGTTCATTAATTCCTCTCAATCTTCAATGGATCATGGGACATCAAAAGCATTCTGTTAAGCTCTATGAAACGTTGTAGATTTTAAAATAAATTTAAAAACGACATCAGAATTAAAGAACATATTATTACTTTATTTTGAATAGTAAAGGTTTCTTATTTCATCAAGTATTATCTCTCTGTATTTTTTCTCATCGTATACTAGGAGGTATGGTGGCTTGTCTTTGTTAAATGGCGATATTACTCCTAATTGTTGAAGTCTTTTTGCTACATTTTCAAGATTTTCTAGTTTCAAGTCTAGGGCTTGGAGATATTCATATAGATACTTGATTCTTTCTAAAGCTTTCACTGGGAAGTATTGGTATAGCAAGTTAAGTGACACTAGTTTTTCTAACAACTCCTTATTTTCGGAGAACTTAGCTATATCACTTACTATGAGATCTATGATGACATTACGAACTTCGGGAAGTAACACGAGGATGTTCTCGCATCTAAATGCTAGACTTAATTTTTCCATTTCTTCCCAGAACCTTGAGTATTTATCCGCTAATATAGGTGCAATTGCTCCTACAGCCACCACGACCTTAACAAGTAATTTTCTTATTTCTTCAGGTAGAACACCCTGCTCGGAAGGTAACCAGTGTCCTGGAAGGCTTAGACTGCCAAGTAGCTCATCGAGTAGCGGTTTATCTAGTGGCCATAGTTTTTGACCTCTTATCCATGCTAGTAGAGTTACTTCCCATCCATACTCACTTATTAATTTTTTAATGTTCTCCATGTTTTTCTCCACGTGCTTTTCAGCCTCGATCTTAGCGATTTGTTCGTCAGCAACATGCACGCGGTAAGATCTAGAGGGAGAATTTCTTACGAGATTAACTAAGCCTAGTTGTCTAAGGACATTAAAGGCCGCTTCGTCTCCTACAACGCGGTATTGCTGTTCTATCGGCATACCGGGTCGCCACCATTCATTATCAATGTATAAGTCATAGCAGGTGGTGTAGGCATGAAGTAGTAGTCTTCTCGCTCTTTCCCTTAATTCCGTTGGTACTTTGAAGGTCTCGAAAGCTTCATCGAGGTCTCTATATGTAGGTCGTGGGACTTCGCTAATTACTCTTGGTGTAATCCTAGGATAATCCTCGAGTACTTTCAGGAGTTCTCTTACTTTGTCTTCTAGTTCCTCCAGGCTGGTTACAATGTATATGTTTTCCCCTTGGATAGGAGGGATAGTTGCTGGTTTTAATGCAAGTACAAACCCGTATTTAGCGTTTGACGCGTAAACAACATGGACGTCTTTATCTAGACTAGATGAAATGCTTATCTCGACTGCTACGGTAATATCATCGCACAAGTCTCTTCTACCACATCTCGCGTATACGTCGAGTCTACGAAATTCACTGCGAGCAAAAATCCAGTACTCTAATTGTGTAATAAATCCATAGTGTGTAAGGATCTTTGAAACAGCTTCCTGGTAGTCTCTATGAGTGAAATATGGAGAGATACCCAAGGTAACACACCCTCATATACTATTATAATTCTAAGATTAAATAAATCCTTACATCACAGTATGTAACCATTACAGATTGTACACTTGCAATCACAAACACGTGGAACAACATGATCACGGACGGAACAGCAATAAGTGAATCGAGTGGAAAGATCTCTGAATAGAATCAGTGTAAAGGATGTTATGGGGATTTGCAAATAAATGATGTTTTAGACTTTATCATGGAAAGCCTTGAGAGCAAGTTATAGATCAAGACAATCGATGAGCCGTATACTACGAGTTCGAAAGTAGACTCTAGCAATATTCCATTATAATTAGAGCACGCCATGAAACAGGGATTGAATATTAACGTTAGAGCAAGGGATCTTATTCGCGTAGCGTATCCCCCTCTCAGAGAGTCTTAGAGAAAAATACATTGTCACCCTTTATATCGGGGACTTCCTCCCAGCCAAGGAATAACTAGAAAAGCAATCAGGACTCACAATTACTACTCCGGTTAAACCGCGTCGTTTCCCGAGACTACGAGATATTAGCTGAAGACTATAAAATGATTGAACATGTATTACATTTAACACTCAACTTGAACGAAGTACCGTTATGTCGTTTTCAACCACCTTTATAAGTAAAGTTAGTGCTTTCTCCTAGTAGCTAAGAACGCTATTAATAACGCTATGAACACGACGGCAGCTCTGAAAATTAAGTACGTGTTAACGCCACCGTTAGGAGTAGTCGTGGTGGTTTGCACTATGCTCGTTGGTGTAGTGAGTGGATTTTGTTGAATAAGGTATCTCAGTCATGGTTGACCACGGCGTGCTTGTTGCTTGGGTCGGGCTGTTGTGATTGTCTATGTTTGTGTTAGAGTAGTTGGTTATATGGTTGCTAGAGAGGTGTAGGCGAAGGCTACAGAGTCGCTGTAGATGTTGGAAGTGATGTAATTATAGTTGTGGGTGTATTAGTTGACCACTTAGTACTACACTTGGGAATTTGTCAAAGTAAAAGTGTAAAATGCAGTAGCACTAACCTTTCTCACCGAGTCTAGAATATACAACCTCAGCTTATTGAAAGAGCTCAGTACAAAATCCTAGCGACATCGCGGGTCTTCTCTTTATGAGGCCGGTAATTGAAATCAAAGTAGAGTATTTCATTAGAGTGAGTTCCTTATCTAGATCCCCTATGTATGTATCTATTGACAAGCTTTTCTACTAGTGGATTAAAGAAGCTATAAATTCTTTATGAGGGAAGAAATATAGAAACTCTTGGTGTAACAAGTGTACAACGAATACATGGCTTTTGTAGAAGAATGGAGAAGTAGTAGAGGCGGAATGTACTACTATGTTCGTGAGGGGAATATTCTTCGAAGAATTGAGCATTATGCTATAGAGGTAGTGAGAAGCAAAGAATTAGTTAAATATGTTGTTCCATTTGAACGGATTAGTAATAAAACAATATGTATTTATTTATTTAGTCATCGTGGAAATCTATGTGTTACCGAGTGTCCTGCAGAAGCCTTCCTCCGGTCAAAAGAGACGTGGAGCTATGATCACAAATTGTGCGTAAAACGCTGCGATCTCAGAGAATTAAAAGGCCTCGAATTCGAATTGAAGAATCCGATCCTAGAGAGAATAGTGGAGGATGCACGAAAATACTTTAATGTTATTATCAAGGAGATAAAGGAGTACAGCGAATCATTGGGATTTACAATAGTCTTCGGAAGTGCCAGATCCGTTAGAACATTCTTAGAAGATATCGAGCTTGGGTTAATTAGATGTCTAGGCCTTCCTACTAATGAAAGAAGATTTAAATGCCTAGATGTAGCCCTTGCATGGATTTATGAAATATGGGTCATCTCCCTCGCAGCTAAATCTATAGGTATCCAACAATTCAAGTATCAATACAGCGCATCATCTAGACAAACCTGGGAGATAAAGCAGGGAAGTCCATATCCCATCACATACGGAATACGGGGAAATCAATATTACGCCTTCTTTCTCGAACCCCAACCATACGCTATAGCGCATATAGATCCACGTTACCTCCCTGAACTTGTTAAAAGTAAAACTGGAAGACGGTACATAAGACCAGATATCATTATAAACAAAGGCATGCAACATCGCATGGAAAACCCAGATCTCCTAATAGAGTGTAAGGTGATGCCATCGGTCTTATGGAGCAAGGAAGTATCGACGCAGTTAAAAGAATATGTATCTCTATACAAACCAAAGAACACAATGCTTGTTTCATTTCATGAAATAGTCGATCAAAGCTTAAAGAGGACGCTAGAATCCATGGGGGTAATAATAATTGAAAACCTTAAACCAGGCGAACAGGCGATCAAAGTATTTAAAAAATCATACGAGATAAATTAGGTTAGTTTTCTGCATTTTGACAATACAAGAGATAAGAAGTTTCATAGACGTCAAAAAGCTCAACGAAATCTTTGAAACAACCTCCAAACGGGGAAATTATTGAAACCCTGAACCTGCTTTACTTGAGTTCATAATATTCATTCCTACCGTTATTTCATAAAGCATTGGGTATTGTATGAGGTGTATGGGAATAAGAAGTTGCCCTGGAGGAGTGCTGAGAGTGCGCGGGAGTTGCTTGTAGCCTCTTTTCTCCTTAAGCAGATGACGATTAAGCAGGGTGCCGGGGTCTACATGGAGTTTATCCATGGGTATCCAAGCATGAGGCATTGCTAGAGGTTAGAGAGCTTATTAAGTCACCTGGGCTTCATAACCAGCGGTCTAATTATCTCATTGAGCAAGCAAGGGTGATCGTCGAGGGCTCTGATGGAGGAATACTCTGCGATAGAGAGGCCTGAAGTAATCACCCGGCGTCGGCAACTAAACCGCATGAGAAGTCCTCCTTGTAGCCTGTAAACAAAGAGAGCCACTCTTAGATAGAAAATGGTTAGAGCCATAAAGAGCTTTTGAAATGAAACTTGCGAAGAAACCATCACAATGGAGAGAGAGGAAAACATCCCTATACCCTATCTCTGCTTGACGAGTAAACGGTGTCATAATATTCGAGAATGAGCGAACGCATCAGTAATAGTGGAGGTGATAACTCCGTTTCTTTCTTTGATACTTTGCAAATTTATATATTTGTATTTGTATAAGTATAATAGGTATGTATTGTCGGTGTGTCTCTATGTTAAGCAGAGATGAGTTCGAAGTATGGGTCAGGTCTTGTCACGGCTTGTTCACAGTCTTCGAGAGTAGGTCTGATTTCTACCCTCTATCTCTCCAACTAGTTGAAGAGTATTGGAGAAATAATGGTAAGTACCATATAAATGGTGAAGTACTAAAATCTCTACATTCAAAACTCCAACATCTCAACTATAAACACTTTGGAATAGAAGGGGGCTTGGAGAGGGTCATTTCCAACGCCTTTAACGAGTTTATATCTAGACACTTCACCATTGGAGAACACGATAACATCGGCGTTGCGATAGCTCCATATCTCTTCACGTGGAATATACAGCGGTTTAAGAAATACTTCGAGGAAAACCCCCAGTTTAACCTGAGCGACTACTTCATAGCCCTTGGGCACGAGATAAGCATGTTGAAAGATGAAATCGCATATTTTAGAAAGAAAAGGTTTGTTGATAGTGACATAGACTCTGATGAACCTAGAATTAGGGAACTACTTGAAGCCGTAATGGGGGTTTTAAGAGAACTGAGTAAAAATTATGTAGGGAAAAAGCATGATGAGCCTGTAGCAACTATAAAGATTCTCCATATCCTTACACCAAATTATTTCCCTCTATGGGATAATAGTATGGCTAGGTCTGTAGGGTTAAAACGCGTAACACTAGATGGGGCCATCACGTGGATGAAGAGACTGAGGCTGTGGCTACAAAACTACGTAGATGTACTTGAAAAGCTTGAGAAAGAGTTTGAATTACCCATGCTTAAACTAGTCGACGAATCCTTCTACATAATGTGTACAGTTAAGCTACGCAATAGGGTACGATCACTAGAAATATCACACGCATAGAAATACACACATTTTTGAATACGAGGTTACGCAAAAAAGGTTCCAATGGAAGTATTGGATTTGGATAATGAAAACCACACTTCCATCTACTTATATCTAGGTATAATGTTTTTGAAATTCTCAGAATAAAGCACCAATGTATCAAGATACAGAGAGCACGAGAAACCGCGTGTTACAATATGCACGGCAACATATAATTTCCGTGAAATCGTGTCGGAGACCAGTAACCTCCAGAAGACTTGGAGAGAATACAATGAGAAATTCACTAGAGAAATAAAGAGCAAAATAAAGGAGACTACTAAAAGGTTGAAGAATAAGCAATAGGTGGAAAGACATGGAATACTCCTCTTACTCATAATATAAATACTCCAATTTTGTTTTTGCCTTTCCAAGGATTGGGGATTAAGAGTAGCTACTTTAGGACCCGTTGAAGACTTCGTACTAGGCTTGGCCTTGAGTAGCTCGAGAAGCCGGTTAGAAAAATATTGATTTACGGGGTTTAGATGGGTTTTTGTGGGTTGACTAGGCTTGAGAGTAGTGTTGCCAGCTCCTTGTTTCTCTGGTATAGTTTCGAGTATACGAGTTCATATACGAGTCTCTTGAGGTCTTGCCTCACAGATGCGAGTGCATCAATATAGTCTAGTGGTGTGGGGAATCCCGTGTTCCCGGTTATCTTTGATAGTGCTGATACTACCTTCTCCACGCTCCAGTCACTGGTCTCAGCTATCTCCGTCTTAACTGCGAGTTTTACTGTGCTCGACATGGGCTTGTAGAAGACTACTTTGACTCTGTTAGCGTGTTGCCTATAGGAGTTTAGGATCTTCTCAATCCACCTAGCCCTTGCACTAGCCCTGGGGTGGGGAGCTTCATCCCTGAACTTCTCTCTGAGTTGTTGAGTTATTCTCTTCCCGAGATCCGCGTAAGTGCCGAGTATTAAGTACTCCCCGTGGTTGAGTATAATGGAGGCTATTGTCCTATCGTTCAAACCGAGGTCGAAGAAGCCGTGGGAGAACTTGATGTCTCCAGAGTAGCTCCTCTTCAACACCCCCACCACTGGTGTCCCAGTCTCATGTGCAATATCGAGGGCTTTTACAGTGTACTCTGTAGCCTTCCTCATGGTCTCCAAAGCATCACCAGAAGCCTCAGCCTCCACTTCCTCCCCGTACCTCGTCAACACCTCTCCATCAACAATAGCGATGTCGAAGCTCAACTCCCCCTTCTTCTTGGCCTCTAAAGCCCTCAACAATGCCTCTCTCTCATAGACCTTTGCCTCAACTCCCGCTAAATCCCTGTCTGGATGATGCTCCACGTATGCCTTAATCCTGGGTGGGCTCCCACACGAATACCCCATTATTATCTCAGCTACCTGTATAATCCACACATATCCACCCGCTATCTCTATTGGTGGAACAGTGAAGCCTGAGTCAACAGCGTAGACGCAGAGTCCTCCACTATAGTCTCCGAAAGACTTCACCAAACCCTCCTTACGCAACAAATCCCCTAACTCGTAAACCATTTCAACATTCCCAGCATTCCCCAATATCTTTTCAACAACCCTATCTAACTGCCCCGCGACAAGCTCCGGCACAACACCAATAGACTCCTCAACACTCAGACCTGCTTCACCTCAATCAACACAGGGTACTTCAACGGGTTACCGAGCCCTGCGAAGTAGAACTCTCTAGTAGCCAAGATCGCTATGTCCTCGTACTCTATGCCACCAAGGTCGAGGACTCCCTTTAAGTTATCTAGGTCTCCAGGCGTCTGGAGCTTACTGAAGAAGAATGTGTTAATATTATTCCTCACATCAGTACTGAAGTCGATTATCCTCTGACTAGCCAGTACCAGCCCCAAACCCCACTTCCTACCCTCCCTAGCAGTCCTCTCAATAAGCTCATTCGATGGCGAGCAACCCTGCTGACACGCATAGTTGTGTGCTTCATCGATCACCACGAGTGTGTTCACGGGTTGCTTCCTTTCATCTATGAAATTCCAAATCCTACGCAATACTGATGCAACAAGGTATCTTCTCTCCTCCTGCCTCACAGAACTCAAGTCGACGACGACTAATCTATCTCGCTCTAGTCTCTCAAGTATATCCTTACTACTCGTCTTTCTCTCATTTAGGGACTCGATAAATCTTTTCTGTAGAGACATCAACACCGCGGGTTTTTCTTTGTTCATTTTTGGTGAAATATGTTCAGCCACGGCTTTGAATAGTTCTACGAGCATTGGTGTCTTCCACTGAGTCTCTTTAATTTTCCCCTCTAAATCGAGCGTCTCGATCTGCTCTGGCAACTTTGATATCGCCTCTTTCACTTTATCCTCATCTAGCTCAATTATCGTTTCTTTTCCAGGTGCTTCAGAGTATTCATAGAGCCTCCGGCTCTGGCTCTTTTGGAGTGAATGCAAGTCTCCATTGTTTAGTACATATAGAGTTAGAGTAATGTAGAGTGTATCTTCACCGGCTTCACTAATCGACGTCTCTTTTTTCAAGTACTGGAATATTGACTCTAGATCCTGTGTTACCTTGGAGCTATCTATTACCTTATCCTTGAATTCCTCTACTACGGCATAGTCTTGTCCCGAGTGGTCGAATACTATTACTCTCCAATTGGTTTTTGTAAGGACTTCTTTTACTAGTGCAACGACTAGTTTTGATTTACCGGTTCCAGTTGCTCCTACTACTCCTATGTGGTATTTGAGTGCTTCTGGTTTTAATGGTATTGCTATCCCGCTGAACTTGTGTTTTCCAAGTTCTAGGCCTGTTTCTAGTTTTAGATTTACATCGCTTGGGGATTCTACTAGGTAGACTTCGCTTCTCGGTGTGGGTGGTTGGCGTGGTGGTGTTAACCGGCCTTCTGGTAGTAGTACACCGAGTACTCTTATAATCGTGGCTTCGAAGACTACTTCTCTACCCTGCCTCGCTAACTCGGGGTTGTCTATGATGCTTGATCTCTGGTACTGACTTAGTAGCGGGTCATACATTCTAGGACTACGTATCACTCCAAAGTACTCCATGCTCTTCACATCGTCCTTGATCACGACGAAGGCGTCTTCTTTGACGTGGTTTTCACAGCCTTTATACACGTGAATAGGAACAATGACAGGAGAAGAACCACTCACAACTACTCCTATGGGCTTCAAAGACTACACCACCCCTATATAATAGCCTAGAATATACTTATCTATTTCCCTCATAGTCCCCCTCCCTCCTACCAGTCGATCCGAGGACTGCAAACACTATTGCCGCGACAATTACAACTAGTATTGTTCCAGCGACTACTCCACCTATAAACAACGTCCTCGAGTCATTCTCCACGCAAAGCGAGATTATTGCACCGCTACCCCAGGTGACGCCGATAACTATTGAAGCCGCCTCTGCTAATCCCGCATAGCCTTGGCTTAAGTGTATGAATCCATGTGTTGCCAAGTACAATACTACTAGTGAGGATATAATAGTTACGGCTACTCCATACACTAGTCCCTGGAGGAATTCGCTCCTGGAGTCTTCTCTCCTCTTCACTTAAACCCCCTCGTTTGCCCACTGTATGCTTTGTTGTACTCGAGGCATGTTTCTGGCTTTAGCATTAGCTTTATCTCTGCTAAGTGGTATACTCCAGGCTCTCTCAAGTCTAGTATTGTGGGTAGTTTGTAGACTAGTGCACTCCATTCACCTAGATGCCTACACTCTGGTTTTGATAGCTCTACGGGTATCTTGGCCTTAGATAACTCGGCTAAGGCTTCACCGAGGCTATTGAATACCAGGGGTTTATCCTCCTTACCCCACTTAACACACGCCTTCACTCTCTTGACTCCACTGCGGGTAATGAACTCAATGTATGGCTCCACCTCCTCGGGGTGGAAGACTACTTCTTCTAGTTCACCTATATTCAACTCGATGGGCTCTTCGAGCACTACTTCTACGTAGTCTATGAAGAACCCGCGTCCACGGGGCCCTATGTAGTATATTGCTATTCTACCACCAAGGCTCTCCAATACAACCATGTGTCTAGATAAACTAAGTTTCTCAATGAATATTGACCACTCCACCTTGGAGTCATTTGCCAGTCTCTTCTCGACAGGCTTCTTCTCGGTGAAGTAGCGTAGTCTCTCAATCTCCTCCATGAGGTAGTTGACTAGTGCTCTAACACTATTGAAAGGCGCACGCGCACCTCTCCTAGTAGGCTTCTTCAAGAAGAGCTCTAGGATGGGGAGTGCTCTACCAAGTCCACGTATGTGGCTGACTGCGTCTAGGCTGTGGTAATCTAGGTTTGATAGTATAGTACTCAGTATACACGCCTCAACCTCAAGCGCCGTGGCTTTATCCATAGAATCCGGTACAAATCCACTGAGAGCAAAGTTTGGCATAGTGTGCTGCAGGTGGCGTACTAGGAGATACCAGAGCGTTGTCTCAACTGCGGTTATCGAGGTGTATCCATACTCCTCCGGGGCTTTGTCCACGTATATAATCATCTCTCTAGTGTCGGGCTCGTACCTACCAAATATCATGCTACATGGACTCCCACTCCTCCAAATCAACTTCTCCGAGGCACCCGCGTTGGAAGCCGCGAGTTTAACAGTGAATTCTAGAACTTCACGTGGAGTACTCCGAGAGCCAAGTGATGACAATGCAGACTCGAGAATAGACTTGAGCTCCATGGTCAACTCAGACTCAATGGACTTGAAGAGGACTTCGAGGACTACGCGTTGACCAAGTAAGGGGTTTCCCAAGACACCCACCCATTATTTTCTTCGGAATGAGGTGACCACTTTAAAAATAAAATTCCATGGTACTTCCACGTTGCGTCAAGGACTCCTTGGGAATAATCGGACATTAAAGGATAAATGTCCGCATATTATTATTATTATCATGGCTCGAGGAGGCGCAACAATGGCCAGTGGTAAAGCATACTATACAACAAAGGAGGTTTCACGTCTACTAGGGGTTACCGATAGGACTGTTAGAAGGTGGATTAGGAGTGGTAGGATGAGGGCTGTGCGAGTAAGGAGGAAGTGGTTGATACCCGCGAGTGAACTCAAAGCACTTCAGCCAGTTATACGAGAGCCAGAGGTCAGTGTATCTAGGGTGGTCATATATGTCTATAGACCATTATTTGAGGAGGAAAAAGACAAGTCCTCTATTTCAATCCCCTCACTACTATCTGTCGATGAAGAAGTATATCGCTGTGCGAGAGTTGCGAGGAGGTTTAAGTGGAGAATTATAGATGTGATTAGAGACTTAGACTATACTGGGCATGATAGAAATGGCTTAACAAGGCTAGTGAAGCTCGCAAAACTACACGATGTAGACGCGGTACTAGTATACTCGAAGAGAGAAGCCTTTGGGGAATGCTATAGATTCATAGAGGAGGCACTAGAAGCACTAGGAGTCCGAGTCGTCGAAGTTAAGAGCTTGTTGAAGTAGATGAGTGGGACAAGAGCAGCTAGCAGATCCAGTGACTATGTGTTATTGAAACCCCAGAGACTATATATGGGGTTGAACAAGTGTAGCAATATCTATTCAACCTCGCATGAAAGGGTTCCCCGTGCTTGTCCAGGGTGAATATATGATAATCCAGCATCTCTATTTAAACAGGGATGGTTGAATAGTGAATACTGGAGTGGGTGTACTAGGCTTGGTGTTCCTGGATGCTCAGGAGTATGAAAGGTGGATGAAGAGCGCTTATAAGACGCTGGAGTCTGCTAGGAGGGATCGAGAGAACGGGTTCTACAATTGGGCTTGCTTCAAGTCACACCAGGCATCAGAGAAAGCACTCAAGGCCTTGCTCTGGGGGATTGGGAGGCCGAGGCCGGGCCATGCCCTTGTACACCTACTTCTCCAATTGGAGAAGGAGCTAGGAGTGGAGACTCCAGTGAGTGTTAAACAAGCATGCGCGACACTAGATAAGTACTATATACCCACGAGGTACCCCGATGCATGGGTCGAGGGGTCCCCGGAAGACTACTTCACGGAGGCCGATGCGGATGATGCACTGGAAAAGGCATTAGTAATTGTTAAATGGGTTGAAGGAGTATGGAGAGAGTTATCGAGGAGAGGAGAGTAGAGCGGGAGAGGGCCCTTAACACTGCCCGGCGGTTTATTGAATGCGTGGAGGGAAGGGTAAAACTAGCCCTTGCACTTGTATATGGAAGCTATGCAAGAGGAGACTTCAACGAGTGGAGCGACATAGACGTGCTACTAGTGGCGGAAGACAATCTACCAAGGAACCCCTTGAAGAGACTAGAGCTTATGGAGGATTGCCTACTCCAAGCGCCAGGCGTGGAGCCACTAATACTATCAACCAGTGAGCTCGAGAAACTCCTCGAGAAAAACCAGTTAATAAAGAAGATAATAGAGGAGGGGATAACACTAAAAGGCAACAAGAAAAACTCATTATAATAAGCCCCTCTTTCCAGGATACACAGTGTGAGCTTTAGTGGCCCGAGGTCCATTACCCTGTGTTGGCTATGCTGACATCTTACTCGTTGTGAATCCTCATGTACAGTGTTGTCGTTTGTTAATGAGTCCCCGTGTCTTCTTGTCTATGTGTTATTGAGAAGAGTTTTACAAGTACTCCATTAATCATGATTGCTAGGCCCGCTATTGAGAGGGCTATGCCTTGTACAAGATTTATTGTATCTTTACTTGAGTGTACCTATTAGTGTTTAGTGCAGGATGGGGGATGAATATTGAAAAAGAATGTGGGAATACATAGGGATAGAGCTAATCAGCCAGGAGAGACCTATGAGAGGATTCTCAGGGAACTCGAGAAGGCACGTTGGAGTGCTCCCAGAGGGTTTTCAGTTATGTCTATAAGAGAAGATCGTGATAGTGGTTGAATTCTCCATAGTGGCAGTGTTTTTCATGGGGCTTAGAGGCCCTAAAAGACCCTTGCATTGAGATGCGGTCCCCGTTTTATAGTGTCTCCAGGAAATTCTACAGTTCTGTGTTGAATGCCGTGTACGCGGGGCCATCCTAATTACTGCGATCAGTTAAATATGGATTCGGGTTACTAGTAATGCATGGGTAGCTGGGTTTATGTATTCCGAGGATGAGTTCGCTTAATACGTCTATGGTTTTTCATAGGGGGTCGTGGTCTTTATCGTTGGAATTAACATAGTGTTTGAGTTATACAAACGCGACCCAGTGATGCTTGAATACACTATATATTCGCTGGTTTAATAGCTGGGTTTCTAAGCGCCTACCCAGCCTACAGGGCCTATAGGAGAGCTGGGCCATACTGTTCTTAGCGTGGTAGAAGCTGAATTCAACGTCCACGTGTATATTAGCGTATAATCCAAACAATCTGCACAACTAGTGATCACCCTGGACTCAATATCTCTCTAGACCCATAAATCAATATCGTCTACACGACTCGTGAAATTTGGCTCTGCTGATCAATAATTCGTTCAGAAAACATCCTAACACTAGTTTAGCCGCCACCCAGCCCTGTGGCTAATTTTGAAGCATCTTGGCTGTGTGAAGGAATAGAGGGCTCTCTTTGTATTTTTCGCGGGTGTTACTGGAACTATAGATTTGTATACTTCTATATGTCTATACATTTATACGGTGATGTAGTGCCGGGCAGGACTAAGACAACCATTGTGATCGACGAGGAGTTGTGGCGGAAGTTTAAAGCTAGGTTGCTCGAAGAAGGTGTGGAGGAGGTCAGTAGGGCACTAGAGGAGCTCATGAGAGAGGAAATCGCGGAAGACTATGTTGCAGAGGCACTTACACGGTTAGCAGGCGGTGTGATCCCATCAGAGGTGAAACCAGTTAAACCACAAGCCGAGACGAATACCGGCCGCGTTGTAAGGGAAATGAGGGAGAGTCGTTTATGAAGCTAGTATACCTGGACACAAGCGCGATTGTGAAGCGGTATATACAGGAACCCGGGAGCGATGTTGTTGCACAACTATACTCCAAGGCATGGCTTGGAGACTTGAAAATCGCTTACTCAGTGTGGAACATAGGTGAGGTATTAGGAGTGCTTGACAAGTACTATATGCGTGGGTGGTTGAGTAGAGGAGACTACGAATTAGTGCATCGTGGGTTTCCCTAGAAATACTAAAAATTGCGCGGCTCCAAATACTCAGAGTAGTATTAGTTAAACTCTTGATAATTATTGAATCGTGGAGAATATGGAGAAACGTTGCATTTAAAGTGCAGTTAAAACTACGGAGAGGGTTAAGCGAGGAGGAGAAAAGAGATTTACTAGAGGTACTCGAAGCATCAAGGAAAATACTGGAAATGCAACTCACCTAGGCTCCCCTTATTACTGGTAAACCGAGAGAATAAGTGAGTACTCGTGCAACTAGAGAAGAGTAAGTGGGGTGTTCTCTATGTGTTTTTCTTGAGGTTAAACTCCTACCTCGGGTTCGCTAAGTAAGCGTGTAGAAAGTGCAACTAGTAGAGTTTAACCCTACTTGGCTACCTCAGCTACGTAGTCTTCGACTCTTCTAGATCTCCGCCTGTAAAATACATAGTATACTAGAAGTAGGGTGGTGAGCGTGGACAGCGTAATAACTAGAGAGAACTGGGATAACGTGGCCGCGGTCTCGAAGCCGAGTAGACTCCAGTTAAACGCGTAGTAGTAGTTTACTGCGAAGAACAACACTATCGCTACTAGAGGAGGTAGGGCCCTTGTCTCCCCGTAGCGCTTACTGAGGTATACGTGTAGGATCAGCGCGGGCAGCACCGATACAGCGAGCACGGCGTAAAAGTAAGCAGTTGAAAAGCTCAACGCGTACCGTATCACCTCGATGGCCACGAAAGTCGAGAACGCGAAGAAGAACATTAAGCAGCAGAGTACGAGAAACGTTAACACAGGGTACTTTAAGTCCCCCAAGTCTCCCCCCTCACTAGTCATTAATGTAGCGGGGGTAATAAAAATTAACTGCAAACTACGATCCCGGGTAAAAATGTGATATGATTATTTAAAGACACATGTAAGCTGCTTTGGCATCAAAGCCTTCTCTGAACGCAGCTAAGTGTGCACGCTGAGTTTTCGGGAAGCCTTTTTGATCACCCGCCGACACGATCACAGGGGAATCCTAGTCGGCACAGGCATAGTAGTATCCAACCCTAAAATCTAGAGAAACACCTAGAATCAACTGGGATTCCTTTATAGCTAAAGCCTCGCTTTTAAGCGATTGTATGTCGCTGTTGAATCCATTGAAAACTTATAAACTCTAACTTGAATAGGTTGAAATCAAGGTGAAGTACTTGGACTCGAAGATTTTCTCCGCGATATTATTAATCATTGTCTCCTTATCAATTTTAGCGACTCCAGCACTCGCTCAGACGAGTGGACTAGCTAAGCGAGTCGTCATATTAAGTATAGATGCGTTGAAAGCGGATATGTTGTGGAGTATGCTGTTGAACCAGAGCCAACTAGCAATAGATCTACCGGGCTTCAGGTATATATTCCAGAACGGGTTCTTAGCGCAGGGCATGATTGTTAGTTTTCCATCATCCACAGCTGTAAGTCACGCTGTAATATCGACTGGTGCACCTCCAAGTGTTACCGGGATTACTGGGAACACTATACATGTTCCTGGAACTCCTTTAACTTCCACAATATCCGGGTTCAATGGATCAATGCTGTTAGCTGAGCCACTGTGGGTAACAGTGGATAGGCAGGGACTTAAAGCGGTAGTAGCTGGTTTCCCGCAGAGCGATCCATGGGCTTGGGAGGGGAAGTTGAAGCAATCAGTAGTATTCAACCCGTATGATTCATCAATGGGTTCACCGACATACTCAACGCTCTACACGAGCAATAAGAGTATTCCCAGGGCCTACTATGTGAACATAACGCCTGCTAGTGGGTGGACTGGGAGCTTGCCCGGCGTCACTTTCTACAATACTTGGGAGGCTTCCTTTAACTTTGGAGATGAGGTATGGTACTTCTTCATTGCGGATACAAACAGTGACTTCAACCCCGACATAGTCGCGATTGTACCTAGGGAGAAGAATCTATCAAACGCACTAGCGGTTCTCAAGGAGGGCGAGTGGAGTAAGCCTTTAAACACTACTTTAACCTACCAGAAGACAACTTACATTATTGCACCTCTCTTCAAAGCGTTGAACCTATCTCTCTCAAACTTCAAGGTATATAGGTCTCTGACGAGGCCCTTTGAAGCATCTCCACTATGGTTTAATGACAGAAACCTAGCGTGGAGAGTGTGGAATGAAGTAATAGTTAAAACAGGTTTCATAACTGACGGCGACTACTATGGTTTAACGAACAAGTGGTTTGATGAAGAAACATTCATGGAGACTGTTCACTACACGAACATGTTCTTCATGGAGTTCACTAGGTGGCTCATTAGAAACACTGACTGGAATCTCTTAATGACCTATACATCCATAGTGGACAACGTATACCATCAATTCCTTGGATTAATAGATCCTAGAATGCCCTACTATGATCCATCGACAGCGCCAAAGTACATGGCTTACATCCAGAAAACAATTAAATGGGCTGACGAATTTGTTCAAATGTTGATCTCAGAGGTAGACTTGAGTAATACAGCGATTATTGTTGTCTCAGATCACGGCCAATGGCCCGTTGCTAAACTAATCTACGTGAACAACATACTTGAGCAAGCAGGTTTCCTCAAGAGAAGCGGGGGCCAAATACTACTCAATGAAACAATAGCATGGTATAATGGGTACAACCAAGTATTCATTAATCTAAAGGGGAGAGAGCAGGGAGGCATAGTAGATCCATCCCAGTACGATAGCGTTGTTAACCAAGTAATGGCCGTTCTCTCAAGTGTAAGAGACCCAGACACCGGTGAACCAGTGTTCAGCCTTGTCATGAAGAGAAGTGAGGCTAAAGCATTTGGATTATATGGTGATAGAGCCGGAGACATTATTATTAGTACAAAACCAGGTTACGCGCCATACGGGGGATTCTCGCCTACAGGTAACCCATTCGTGAATGTTACCCCGTTATCAACTATAACAGCCAACCACCAGGATCTCCCATACTACCCAGAACTATGGGCTGTCTTCGGAGCCGTTGGAGCAGGAGTAGGGCACGGTGTACTAGGGTTGATTCACTCGACAAGCATTGCACCCACAGTAGCAGCTTTACTTGGTATAAATCCACCACTCAACTCCACTGGTACACCGCTACCAATACTTAAACCTGTAACCATCACCTATACTCAGGTAAGCGTAGTAACAGCTACGGAGAAATTAGAGTTAACGATCGAGAAGACGACTACGCAAACACTCACCACTACGCAGACAACGACTCAAACAACTACAACCACTCTACACTCAACTACAACACTAACGACAACACAGCCATTCACAACCACAATCTACGAAACTACATCGTTGGCGTTAACATCCCTCGTGGCTTTAATCCTAGCAATCGGCATAGTACTATTGATTTACAGGAGGAAATAGAAAATAGTAATTGAAATATAATATTTTATTTTTTAATTCCCTTAACTCAAGTTCTTCTACTGGATCAGCCTGGTTGTTTCTCGAGATTTTTAAATTGAATCCTCGAGGAACCGTGTGTTGCTTGAATCCTTGGAGAGGCAACCACAATAACTTAAGTATCCGTAGGGGATGGGAATCGTCTACTTAAATGTATGACAATGGTGTTACGATTATGTGAGAATCATAGTTGCATATTGTTAAAGGATATGGATGAAAAAATATTGGTTTAAATGTTTAGAGCAGTGTAGAATCCTTCGTGTATTGCATCTATTATCTTCCTCGGGTTCTTCGCGTCACCTATCACATATACTTCTCTAGCTGCTCTCTTAGCAGCCTCCAGTAAACCTCGATCTAGGTTTGATACTCTACCAGCTGCTAAGACCACTGTATCTGCCTTTATGAACTTTCTCTCTAGTGGTGGAATAAGTACATCTACTCCATCTTTCTTAACTTCTACAACGGTTGTGTTGGTTAATACTTTAACTCTATGCTTCCACAGAACTCCGCCCGGTCTCAGTAGAGCTATTTTTGAAACAGGTTCAATGTCTCTGGCTACCTCGGGTAGAGCCTCAACAATGGTTACATCTCTACCTTCAGCTGCTAAGTGCAAGGCTGTCTCTACTCCAACTAGTCCACCGCCAATGACTACTATGGTTTTACCTACCTGTGTTTTACCTAGTAGTGCATCGTCAGCTGTCACAGCGTGCTCGATGCCAGGTATTCTCGGTATAAGCGGCTTAGACCCAGTGGCTATTATGACCACGTCTGGTTTCAACTCCTCTACGAGTTTTTCATCAGCTCTCTTAGATAGCATTAACTTAACTCCGAGTTTCCCCAGTTGCTTTTTATACCACTCATTTAACCTCGCAACCCTTAGTTTGTCACCTTCGAGGAACCTTGGAACAGCTGCTAGCGACGCTGTACCACCGATCTCCCTGCCTTCATCAACGAGTATAACATCGTGTCCACGCATAGCGGCTACTCTAGCTGCTTCTAATCCCGCGGGCCCAGCTCCAATGATTAGCACTTTCCTCTTAGCGTTAGCTCTCGGTATGTACTCCTCTCTAGGCCACTTGTGCTCGAAGCCTGTCAATGGGTTGACAGCGCACCATGTTGGTCTACCATAGAACACTCTGTTACCTATGCAGCCCTCATTGCAAGCGAGGCATGGCCTTATGTCATCGAGTCTTCCTTCTCTAACTTTCCTAGGCCACTCCGGGTCAGCTATTAACTGCCTCCCCACGAAAACAGCGTCAACCCACCCCTTGGTGACAGCCTCCTCAGCGACCTTTGGGTCCGTTATGAGGCCTCCGCTTATGACAGGGGTTTCCTTGACAACGCTCTTGATCTCCCTTGCGAGCTTGAAGAACCAGCCCTCCTCCTTTGCGTAGAAGTACGGAGTTAGAATAGCGTCCATTGAATCATAGTTTCCTCCAGTCACGTCAAATGCGTCTACACCTGCATCTACAAGTCTCTTAGCTACTTCCTTAGCGTACTCAGTAGTTATACCTCCCTCAAGGAACTCGTTTGCGTTCAACCTGAAGATCACTGGGTAGTCTCGGCCGCAAAGGCTCTTAATTCTCTGAACGATCTCGACTGCGAATAATGCTCTATCCACACCGTACTTATCGTTTCGCTTATTTGTGAGAGGTGAGAGAAACTGTGTTATCAAGTATCCATGTGTACCGTGGACTTCAACGGCGTCAAACCCGGCTTGCTTAGCTCTCACAGCGGCCTTCGCGAAATCTTCCACGAGCTTCTCCACTTCCTCCGTGGTGAGCTCCCGTGGAGTCTTCGCCGGGGGTACAAGTATTCTACCGATTCTCGAGGGTCCAAGTGGCTCATCAACATGTGCTTGTATACCTCCGTGAGCTATCTGTATAGCTGAAACAGCACCATTTATCTTGATGACATCAGCTAATCTCGCTAACCCAGGGATGAGTGAGTCATGATATATTCCTAGTTCTCCTTCGACAAGCTTGCCGTCTTCACGTATATATGATGCTTCAACAATAATTAACCCAACTCCTCCTCTAGCTCTAGCTTCATAGTATCCAAGCAATTGATCAGTTACTTCACCGCGTGGACCAGCGTAACCCACAACCATTGGCGGCATAACTATCCTATTGGGAACCATTGTTTTAGCTATGTAGAATGGTTCAAATAGTTTCTCAAATGGCAAGAACCTCCACCATTTAAAGGATTCACTTGGAGTAATTTAAAGAAAGTGTTATAATCTATTATTACATGTTATTACAAAAATATAGTAGATAAACCAATCTATATGTATATAATTAAACAGTAGCTCTACAAGTTATTTTACCCCCTAGTCAACCACTATGCGAAGCAAAATACTCAAATCAGCTTTAAACACATAAAATTACATAGTATTCATTAACCAATAAAAACAATGAGAAATTGATCATATATTTGGACTAAGCCCCCCATTAAATCTTGCATTTAATTAACTTTGTTTTCATCAACTTCAATTGACCCAAACAACGTGTTGCAATATATAGAGTTAATTAAAGGTATAGGAGTGGAAGTCGATGAATGTAGATTCAGTCATAACGCTGTATACCTTTAAGAAAACATATATGAACTAAGTTGAGGAATCAGACTACGTCTTACTCTCGTTAATAGCGGCGATCACCGCGTCGGGGTCTTTTAGTACATTTCCGGTGCCAATTAACACTACTACGTCGTCTTTTCTTATGATCCCTTCATCCAGGGCTCGTTTATACCCTGCTAGTGTTGCAGCACTCGCTGGTTCCAATCCCACTCCCTCATATCTACCCAGATCTCTCATTGCTCTCAGTATTTCATTATCTGAGACCGCTATGAACTCTCCCTTCGACTCCTCTACTGCCCTGATAGCTTTCAACCAGTTCACTGGTTTACCTATCTTAATGGCTGTAGCTACTGTTGATGGATCATCTACTTCTATTAAGTAAGGAGTTTTACTACGCCAGGTTGCAACAAGTGGTGAAGCTTTCTCGGCTTGTACACCGATCATCCTGGGTAATTTACTCGTTAATCCATAATTGTAGAGTTCCTTGAAGCCTTTCCAAATAGCTGATATGTTACCCGCGTTACCTACGGGTACAATTACGAAGTCTGGGCTTTCACCTAGTTCATCAACTATTTCGAACGCGATTGTCTTCTGCCCCTCAAGTCTCCAGGGATTATATGAGTTTAAAGGATACATGTTTCTCTTCTGCTTCAAAACGTAGTCTGTGAGGACGCGTTCCAATGCATTATCGAAGACGCCTTCGACTTCAAGTATCTCCGCTCCATATAGGAGCGCTTGCGCTAATTTACCCTTAGCCACGTTGCCGCGTGGTAGTACAACGACGCACTTCAAGCCTGCTCTAGCAGCGTATGCAGCCGCTGAAGCAGAAGTATTACCAGTGCTAGCTACGACTACTCCTTCTACTCCAATGTACTTAGCTATAGTTAAACCAATAGTCATGCCTCTATCCTTAAAACTACCAGTTGGGTTGGAACCCTCGAGTTTCACGTATGCTCCTTGGCTCTGCGTAATTCTGCTTATTTTCACTAATGGAGTACCTCCTTCACACATTGTAACGGGTTCTATATTGTTTCTCAGCGGTAATAACTCAATGTATCTCCAAACACCGAACCTTCTACTCCTGGCTTCAATCCAGCTAAAACTAGTGTTAGGCGGCATAGTTACCTCTAACAGGCTTCCGCATCGAGGACAAAAGAACATCCATGGATCCGCTTGGTATATTGAACCACACTTAATGCACTTCAAGTAGACGTTTTCTTTGAAAACTTGTTTTAAATCCCTGTTTCCAAGGTTTCAGCCTCATATTATGCTTTGGATACATGAGAACTATTTATAAATAGTTGAGTTTAAAAACACTTAAACACGTGGCAGCGTGTTCCCCGATTACTACTTATTAAGCAAGTAGTATGAATAAGTGAAAAACTTATAAACCCCGCGGCTTATTATATTGCTTCAACAACTTACACAATGGGGATAGGTGTGTTCAATACATTAAGTGTAGGAGAGTAGTTGTTGAATCACCAGCCTCCATAGCTAACTGGGGGCCGGGATTCGACGTTGTAGCCGCTGCAATTAAAAACCTATACGATACCATTGAAGTCACAGTCTCTCCTGGCGTAGGCTCCATCCATGTTGAATCAGAGGGGTTTAATACTCCTCATGGTTCAAGCAACGTAGCTTACCATGTGGCTAGAGCATTCATTGATGAGCAAGGCTTAAGCAACCACGATGTATACATTAGAGTAGTTAAAGGGATACCACCAGGTTACGGGTTAGGTAGCTCGGGTGCAACAGCTGCGGGAACCATTAAAGCTTTAAGCTATATTTTTGGAGTTGGTTTAAGTGATGATGAATTACTCCGCTATGCTGGTATTGGAGAACAATATGTTGCTGGGGCACCTCACTACGATAACGTTGCTGCTAGTTTATTCGGGGGATTCGTGATCCTCGATTTAACTAGTAAGCGGGTATTTAAGTACGCTCCGTGGAGAGAGATACCAGTAGTCATAGTTACTCCTAGAGTCAAATACGGTGGATTGCACGGTAAAACAGGGTACGCTCGCTCAATTCTACCGCGATCCATTGATTTAGAGCTCCACGTTAAGCAATCCTCAGCTATAGCTAAATTAATCTACGCTATATTAACAGAGGACTTGAAACTACTTGGGGAAGCTGTATCAATAGATCACGTTGTTGAACCACATAGAGCTAAGTTAATCCCATTCTACATGGAGGCAAAGAAAATAGCTCTCAGTGAAGGAGCACTTGGATTCAATATCAGTGGTGCGGGTCCATCAATGTTCATCATACATGAAGATCGAAGCAAAGCTTGGAGCATAGCGCTGAAGATCAAGTCTTTCTACGAGGAGAACGGCGTAGAATCCGAGTTATTTTCCTCGAGTATTTCAAGTAAGGGAGTTGAGGTGATTGAGACTCATGAGTAGTTATGGATTAGTTAAAATAGTCGTCATAGGGTTTGGAAATGTCGGTAGGGGTTTAGCGAAAACTATAGCGTTGAAGAACAATGAGTTAACTAAGAAGCTGAATATCACCGTTAAAGTAGTGGGGGTAGTGGATTCCAAGGGCATGGCGTTGAAGAAAGATGGTTTCACCGGCGTTGAGCTACTGAAGCTCCTAGAGCAACCCAGATCCAGCGTGGGATCATGCGAGGTTTATGGAAGAAACTACGTTGACATCGAGGAACTATACGGTGAAGTTCAACCAGACATACACGTGGAGTTAACTCCAGCTAACTATGATACAGGTGAACCTGGATTATCTAACATCAGGAGAGCACTCAACTATGGCTTAAACGTCGTAACAGCTAATAAATCACCCTTAGTGAAAGCATTCAATGAATTAACGGCTTTGGCTCAAGTTAGAAACGTTAAATTCAAGTATACCGGGACAGTTATGGGTGCAACTCCCTTCCTGCGGGCTTTGAAGTGGATGAAGGCTCACAGAGTTGAGTACTTGAGAGGCATCTTGAACTCAACATCTAACTATATTTTAACTCTCATGCATGAGAAAATATTAAGCATTGAGGATGCTGTTAAAGAAGCACAGTTAATTGGATTAGCTGAAAGTAATCCAAGTTTAGATATAGATGGGTTAGATGCAGCAGCTAAACTAGTAATAATCTCCAATACTCTAGGTCACTCAATTAGATTCGAGAATGTTGAGAGAAGCAGCCTTAGAGGCATTGATTTAAGAGACATAATGATAGCCATTAAGAACGGCTACGTGTACAAGCAGGTTTCAACACTTGATTTAGTGAAAAAACGCGCATCAGTCAACGTTGAGAGAATCCCCGTGAACGATGTTCTCGCAGGTGTTAAAGGAGCAATGAACGCTGTACACATCGTAACAGATACTGGCGAATACTTTTTCCAAGGTAAAGGAGGTGGTGGAGTTGAAACAGCTCACACTGTTCTAAACGATGTACTAGAGATAGCTCTAGGTGATTGAGCATTGTTCTCCGTGGTTAAAGTAGGAGGCTCAATACTTAGAAGCACTGAAGACTACGTTAAAACAGCGGCTGAATTGAGAAATCTTATTGAGGAAGGAGAAAGATTCATCGTAGTTATTTCAGCTGCTAAAGGTGTAACAGATAAGTTGTTGAAGTACTTGAATTCTTCAAGTAAAGCAATAGATGAAGTTAAAGAATTCTACGTGAACGCTGCGAGGGAAATCGGGGGGTTTAAACTCGTTAAAAGAGTTGAGGAAGAAGTAAGTCGAGTATCAAGCATTCAAGTTAAATACGGCTCCGTGAACCCAGCAGTATGTGACTACGTTTTATCCATAGGTGAACGTTTAAGTAAAATAATTTTACGGGGGGCACTGGACCTCGTTGGAGTAAATAGCACTGAACTAGATGCCAGAGACTTCATACTAACCAATAATGTCCACGGGGACGCTGAAATAGACTTAGAGAAAACTGAGCCGAGAGTAAGTAAGTTAAGGGAGTTCATTAGTGAAGGAGTTATACCTGTCTTAGAGGGATTCATTGGTTCGTCTCCAGAGGGATTCGTAACAACATTGGGCAGAGGCGGATCAGATTACACGGCGACAGCTATAGCCAAGATCCTGGGCCTCGAAAAAGTATACTTAGTTACCGATGGTCCAGGCGTCTACGTAGCTAATCCCTCAATAATTAAACGAGTTGAAGTAATACCCAAGTTATCCTACAGTGAAGCATATGAGGCGAGCCTACATGGAGTAAAGAGGTTTAATAGTAAAACGTTTAAAGTACTACTAGGTTCTAAGGGTATAAGAGTTTACGTTGGTGAATGGGGTAAATTCTCAACAGTGATAGATGATAACACTAGAGATGAGGGCCCCAAGATCATTGCTACTAGTCGAGATGAATCTCATTTACGTGTATCAATTATAGGTGAAGGAGTATATAGAGCGAAATACGTGGTGAAAGCAGTCAGCTCTCTTAGAGACCTCGGGGAACATGTCCTGGGTTTAAACGTGAATTACCCCAGGCCATCGATAACCCTGTTGTTTAAGGATGAAGAAGGCGCAAATGAAGCTGTTCTAACTCTATACAAGGCTCTGCTTAAGGGTGATGATACATGACTAGGAGAGTAGCTGTTTTAGGAGCCACTGGGTTAGTTGGCCAAAGATTCGTATCCCTACTAGCTAAACACCCATGGTTCGAGATCGCTCTGCTGGCTGGATCGGAGAGAGGTTGTGGTAGAAAGTACGGAGAGGTAGTTAAATGGGTACTGGGGGAACCCATGCCGAGCGCTCTCGGAGACATGGTGATCGAGAAACTGGAACCCGAGAGGATTTCCAAGGAACAAGTAGACATAGTGTTCTCAGCTCTACCACCCGAGGTAGCAGTAGATGTGGAGGTGGAGCTAGCTAAGAAGGGTATAGTAGTTGTCTCAAATGCTTCACCTATGAGAATGGAGCCCGACATACCTTTATTGAATCCCGAGGTTAACGCTGACCACGTTGAAGTATTAGAGTTACAGAGGAGAATTAGGAACTGGAATGGAGGAATAGTCAAAGTACCTAATTGCACGACATCTATTCTAACTCTCTCACTTAAACCCCTTGTAGACGAGTTCGGTGTTAGAAGAGTCATTATTTCATCCATGCAGGCGATTTCAGGCGCTGGTTTAACTGGTTTACCAGCCGTGATCATAGCAGACAACCTAGTACCGTTCATTGAGGGTGAAGAAGAAAAAGTGCAAAGTGAATCCATTAAAATACTTGGCGAAGTAAGCGAGAACGGTGTCGCTTTGAACAAGGAGATCAAGGTCTCCGCGTCTTGTCACAGAGTAAACGTACTAGAAGGTCACACATTATCTGTTTTCGTGGAGCTACGTAGAAGCGCTAGTGTAAGCGAATTAGTTGAAGCCATGAAGGAGTTTAAATCAAACAAGATCAAGAATTTAAAGCTCCCAACAGCGCCTTTAAACACGATCATCGTGAGGAATGAGAGCGATAGACCTCAACCAAGACTCGATAGATTCGAGGGCAAAGGAATGAGCGTGGTTGTCGGTAGAATTAGGCGCGATGAGGAGGTCGGGTTAGTAAAATACATTGTACTAGGCCACAACACTATTAGGGGGGCCGCTGGAAACGGAGTTCTCATAGCTGAATTACTGGTTGCGAAGGGTTTAGCGTAGGCGCGTATAATCCTACTTAAGGGCTTGATCAAGGTCCTCTCTTAAATCCTCTGGATCCTCTAATCCAATAGATAACCTTACGAGATTCTCTGTTATTCCAAGCCTTAACCTCGCATCCTCGGGGATAAACATGCTGCCAGCTTTAGCTGGTAACACAGCTAAGCTCTCGGTTCCCCCTAGACTAGGTGCTCTCTTAATTACCTTGAGTTTCTTGAGGAATTCAACCGCTTCCCTATATCCGCCTTTAACTTTGAAGGCTACGACTCCACCGTACAGCTTTCTCTCGAACAACTTGTCTGCAACGGAGTGATATGGGCTACTCGTTAAACCAGGGTAATATACTTCCTCTACTCTCGGGTGCTCGGAGAGGAATTCAGCTATCTCAAGCGCTGTTTTCGATTGTTTCTCGAAGCGTACTTCAAGTGTTTTCAATCCTCTGAGAACTAGGTATGCTTCGAGCGCTTGAATAATGCCACCAGTTATTCTCCTCCAGTCCCAGAGATCAAATATGTTCGGTGTCTTCGAGATTAATGCTCCTCCAACTACGTCGTTATGTCCTGCAATATACTTGGTTAAACTATGTACCACTATGCTAGCACAGTGCTTCAGCGGTTTCAGCAGAATAGGAGTTGTAAACGTGTTGTCAACTATTAATAAGGCTTTGCCGCCGATCTCCTCGCATACTTCAAGCAAGTCAATTACTTTAAGTGTTGGATTAGTCATTACTTCGAGGAAAATCATTGAGGTGTTCTCATCGTATGATTCAATGATGCTTCTAGCACTGGGCCAAACTTTAATTAGTTTGAAGTTCATTTTCTCGGAGAGCTTCTCGAGTAATAGAAGAGTTGTACTATAGACCTCATAGGGGACAATAACCTTGGATCCAGGTTTAATGAAGTGCAGAAAGAGCGCTAACTCAGCTGCCATACCACTATTAAACACTAATGCATCTGCACCCATCTCTATTTTTGAAAGAACCCTCTCCAATGCTCTAACCATTGGATTCTCTTCTCTCCCATATCTGACGTATGTTCCACGATCAGTGTAAACAGCTAAACCTCCTTCGCTATCAATGTACTCATATACTGCGCTAACATATATGGGCGGAATATGAGACCCGAATTGATCTCTGAACTCGTGGCCTGAAACGATCTCAGTCCCAAACTTCACATCCAACACCTCTCATGTTAAACCATTAAAAGCTTGACCCGGTTAAACCTCAACCTGGATTTGAGCATATCTTTATGCGTGAACCCATATATAAGTGAATCGTTTAAATCAAAAGAATAAACGCTGAGTAAACCTAGAAGTGGAAATTTAAACTATTAGTTAACATCAATAATTATGCAAGACAACATAAATGAATGGAAAAAGTCCACTTAAGGTTAAATTAGTGAAGTAATGCCTCGAGAATAACCAGGATCCCTACTAAAGCAAGTATCCATGGCCAAAATAAATCGAAGTAGAATAGTATGGCGAGACCTATGAGGAGTACTCCCCCGGTCACTGCGTGAGCTAATTTTCTTCTCTTCTCTTTTTCTTCGTTAGACATTGTTACACCACAGGTTAGCATATGCAAAGAGAAATATAAAAATCACGATTGATATAGGTTACCTGTTTGATACCGGGGATGACTATTATTTGAAGTCTAGGAACATGGTTCACTATTATCCACTGATGAACTAATTATCCAAGTGTTAATCAATTACTGGTTTAAGCCACTTATATGAGATTATCCAAGTCAACGCCACTAAACCAGTTATAACGTTGCTCAGCGACATACCTATCCAGAGGCCGCTTACTCCTAAGCCAATGGGGCCCGGGCCCATTAAGTATGCTAGTATGTTTCTAAGTACCCATAGTCTCAGCATTGACAACATCATTAATGGTTTAGTGTGACCACTACCGTTTGCAACTGCTCCAGCTACTTGGAGTATTGCAAGCGTTATCAATGATGGACCCATGTAAAGCATGAACTCTGAAGCGTAGTAAGCTACTTCGTAATCTAGAGGAGAGAAAAATGATGCTATTTCAAGTCTTAGTAATACCATGGGGACAACCATTAGAGCAGTTAGAGAAACGATCAATAGTAAGACTCTTTTAGCGGTTTCCTTTGCTCTATTAAATTCTCTGGCGCCAATGCTTTGACCAACAATTGTTGTACACGCTGCTAGTAAACCAGCATCTATTATTGAGATAATGCTGAAGGGTCTATCCCCTATCCCCCATGCGGAGAGCGCTTTTGTACCCATTAAACCAATAATAGCTGCGAGAACGTAAAATCCGGATGCGTCTGCGAAGTTTGAACCAGATAAAGGTAAACCGATTCTAAGTATCTTCTTAAATATCTCTAGATCAGGTATGAAGTATGCTCGTGAAGCCTTATGATCGTTTAATCCTCTAACAAAGAAATATGTTAACGCCATTAGTGAAGCAATTCCTTCACTCAGAATAGTTGCCAACGCTGCACCGGCTGCACCCATCTCCGGTAAACCGAACCAGCCGAAGATAAATAATGGGTCTAATACCATGTTAAGCGCGTTGCTTATAACCATGAATAAGAGAATAATGCTGGATTTCCCGACTGAAACATAAGCTGATTGAATTGAACCAAAAACACCGAAGAGCGGGAGACCCATAGCTATTATTGAAATATATTGAATAGCTAAATTGAATACATTTGGATCAACCGTTATGAATGATAGTAGATAAGGTGAAACCATGACTGTAAAAAGTGCTAATGGAATTCCACCTATAATAGCGAAGGATACTAATTGACAAGCTGATTTAACCGCGTAATCATATTTCCCCGCACCCCATGCTTGTGAAACCAACGCGTTTCCAGCTCCGAGTAATCCATTGAAAGCAGATATGATGAGAAAGAATGTTGGCCACGACGAGTTAATTGCTGCTATAGCGTATGTACTATATCTACCAAGCCAGTATAAGTCCACGATATTGTAAACTACGTTTAATACTTGCACAGCAGCTATTGGTAACCCTATTTTCAGCATTACTTTGAACAATGGTTCTTCTAGTACCCATCTCTCATTGACAGCTTTCAATTTGATCACCAAGTACGATATGGAATTAACGCATGTTAGTGCCTGGAAAACTCATACATCATATCGTTGAAGCATCGACAATTATTCTGAGTCAATTATATATCAATTAATGAATCCACATATAAACATGCTTCCATAGGATAGTTGTTCATGTTCTTGATCGACATAGATGATCTCATTTAGAAAGGCGAGTTAATGTTGCATAGGAGTTGGTTTAAATATCAGACATGGGAGTCCTTCATTGCTGAGAAAAGGGACCACATGATCTCGGTTTAGTCCCTCTAGTGAGTAAAATACTTAATGATTTGTCCTCCTATTACTTAGTTGCGTTTGGTTCATAGATGTCAGCAATTAGTGAGGAGCATTATCTTTAAGGGCACAGATCAACAAGCCTGGTGAATCATCAACGCACCTATCATTAATACAGCTTACAGATGTAATCATATTGCTTAGAGATCCCAAGTTTAACCTCTGTCAAGTGTTTAACGATCTGCCTATGGGTCAGTTTTCATAACCTATATTTAAGTAGTTTACTGCGTATTACTTTTATTTTTATTTCTATTTTCCAATTTACATAATGTAGGTGAATGCGTTATGTTCACTTTAAGGTATGGATCAACTAAGTTGTACTTTGGAGTAAACGCACTGAGTGAACTAGAAGAGTGCATATCATGTTACAGGGAAGTAGTCGTAGTTACTGGTAAATCATCTGCTAGAGTTTCGGGGGCAATGGGGGATGTAGAGAAGATTTTGAGGAATCACGGAGTAAACTACGTTGTATACGATAACATATCGCCTAACCCTTGGGCTAGCCAAGTCGAAGAACTCGCTGAAGTTATTTGGAGCAGGGGTGCTGACCTCGTCGTAGCTATTGGTGGAGGTAGCCCCATTGACGCAGCTAAAATAGCTTCAGTTATAGCTTTGAGTGGTGGGAGAGTTAAAGATTACGTTGCGGGCTCAAGGGTACCTAAGAGAAGTGTGCCTTTACTAGCTATAAATTTAACTCATGGTACTGGTACAGAGGTTGACAGGTACGCTGTAGTTACACTGGATGATACTCGCGAGAAGCATGGTTTAAGCGTGAAGTACCCGGAGATATCAATAGATGATCCAAGGTATACTCTAACACTCGACGAGAAGCAAACCATTTACACTGCTCTCGACGCGTTTTACCACTCATATGAATCAGCAACATGTAAATCCAGGAACTTATTCGTGGAGTCCCTAGCTAGGGAAGCTACATCAATAATTGCAAGTAATCTACCAAGGTTGGTGAGCGACCTCAAAAACCTTGACTTAAGGGAGAAATTGCTTTACGCTTCAATGATAGCTGGAATAGCCATAGATTCTGGTTCAACGCACGTAATACACGCGATAGAACACGTGTTGAGTGGTTTACAACCAAAGTTACCTCATGGCTGTGGTTTAGCGCTAATAGGCCCTAGGTCCATCTACTATACGCATAAAGTAGTACCCGAGTACTCCGCCTACGTTCTAAGAACACTAGACCCCACTCTGAAACCCATAGCAGAGGACGCGGAGAAAGCCCAGAAGACTGTTGAGGAATTCCAGCACGAGGTTGGATTCGATGAGAGACTCAGCGATTATGGGTTCACGGTCAAAGACATTGATTTAATACTGGATTACGTCTTCAACAAGTTGAATTACCTACACGAGGATTCGCCCTTTCCGTTGACGAGTGAAATCGTAAAAGACATCGTGACCTATTCTCTGTAGAATCCATTTTTCACCAACTCATCTTTACTACGAACATCTTATTCTATTGATTCATGTTAGCTAAAAATTTATAAATGGTGCACCCTATTTACTTAAAGTGTGCACAGGTGATTAATATGGCTTGCTTCATTACACCAATGTTAACGGGTATAGTACTCAGTGTTATTAAGAAGCTGTGGAAAAACGCTGATAAAATAAAACTAGGTTTACTGGTCAAAATGCTCCTAGCTGGCTCACTGATACTCGCCGTTGAACACGTTTGGCACGGCGAAATCGTACCATATCCTCCATTTTTAACTGCTATGCAAAACTCATCCGACATACCGGTTTTGATCAACGAGATAACTGTTATTGGAGGATCAATGACCATCGTTGTTACAGCTGCATGGAGTGTAGTAGTAGCATTTGCTAAGAGAATGGAGGTAAAAGTACGGCCTCCTACACGCATAATATTAACTCTCGATAAGGTGTGATCATTGTGGGCTATAGCACTTTTACTTATCTCAGCTCTATCCACTATTGCTTGGTTTAAGACCAGGGCTGTAAACAAGTATAGATTCGACTTACTCGCGGTGATATCTGGTAGTGCTGGTTTAATGTTCCTAGTTGATAATATCTACAGCTACTTGAATGAAGGCGTGTTATTTGAATTCAACTATGATGCGGTATTGTTAACAATCACTTTAGTTATCTCAGCGTTGCTTACTTGGTTAGCAATACTGATATATAGCGTGAAATTCAAGCAATGACTTAAACGCGTTTTTCGCAACCCTTATTTACTTCTATTGAAATCGTTTAAATCAACGTAGTAGAGCTAAATTTCATTACTTTAGGTGAATCCATTGAGGCGGAGAGCAGGATTGCGGATTGTAATAATATCTCTAGTGGTAGTATTAGCGTGGATAACCGGCTTCATTATAGGTGTGTACAATGTAGAACTCTCCCATAGCTCTTTAACCCAGTACTCGGTTAAGGTTTCGACAACGACTTCTCTATATCAGTTAGGGGTTCTCGATGATTTATTCAGCGATTTCAATAATGTAACGGGTTTAAACGCAAAGTTTGACGTATTAGCTAAGGGTTCTGGTGAAGCTTTAAGGCTTCTCGCCGATGGTTCAACTTGCATTGGTTTCGTTCACGCTCCCGCGCTAGAACAAGAATTCATTACTCAGGGGAAAATCGAGAGACTCGCTCTCTTCGCGTACAATGAGTTCATCATTGTAGGTCCGAGAAGCGATCCAGCTAATGTTAGCTCAGCTGTCAACGCGGTCGAAGCATTCAAGAGGATATATATGGCCGGAGAACTTGGATTAGCGAGATTCATCAGTAGAGGAGACATGTCTGGAACAAACATTAGGGAAATTCAATTATGGAACTTAGCGGGCTTAAACCCTGAGGGCAAATCATGGTACTTGAAAACAGGTCAAGGTATGTCTCAAGTCCTCATAATAGCTGATAACTTGGATGCTTACACTTTAACAGATATTGGAACATACATGAAGCTCGAAAACCAGGGGAAACTAAGGAACTTAGTGACCTTGAAGAGTGATCCAACGTACTTAATTAACGTCTACTCAATGTACTTGTCGAAGACCACACCATGCGATGACCCCTATACCTGGTACATTGCATTCAAGCTCAGGGATTACTTGCTCAGCAGAGGTCAAGACCTTATATCAATTAAATACATGGGTTTACTTAACCCTGTGAAAGGGCGTGAAGACATGGTACTACAGGCATGGTTAGCTTTAACAAAGCTCAGTTAGTTAATATATATGAGAACGGCGAGAGGACCCAGCGATGACTGAATCCATTTTAACAGTGACTATTAGAAGTATTTATGTCTCATCAATAGCTGCTCTAATAGCATTCTTATCCTCCTTAGCTTTAAACGCCGCTTTCTCAAGGATGTCAAGGAAATACGTTGAAGTAATATCAGGGGTTTTTGAGGCCCTTGTGGGTGTTCCAACAACAGTTATAGGTTTACTAGTATATATGCTATTTTTCCCTGGTGGCCCTTTGGGAACACTGAAACTACTATACACACCCCACGCTATCATAATAGGTGAGTTCCTCGTAGCTCTCCCCATGGTTTACACTTACATGTTTAGACACTACTATGCTATGCGAGACACTATTAGAGAACTCGTATTATCGCTTGGATGCCCGGAGAAGAAGGCTTTCAAGCTTCTCTTAAGAGAGCTCACGCCTATTCTCTTATCAGCGTACTTTGTATCCTTCTCTAGAGCTATGGGTGAACTAGGTGTAGCGCTCATCGTGGGTGGTGGAATTGAGGGTTACACTAACGTATTAACTACAGCAATAGCTCTTCAAACATCAATAGGCAACTACGAGTACGCTATTCAACTCGGAGCAATACTTGTATCCATCACTATAATGCTAATTGTAACCATGAAGATCCTGGGTGAACGCGTGCTATGGAGATTAGATTAGAGAATGTCTGGTTTACTTATGATGGCTCCTCTTACGTCTTGAAAAACGTGAACTTAGAGTTCGCGAACCCTGGTTTATACATATTAATGGGCCCTAATGGTTCAGGTAAAACAACTCTACTGAAAATAATATCACTCTTATTTAAACCAACGAAAGGCAGAGTACTTATTGATAACGCTGATTTCTGGAATATGATTGAGAAAGATAAGCAAGAAGTTAGAAGTAGAATTGCATATGTCAGAGATAAACCAATACTGGTCAGAGGTACAGCAAGGTACAATCTTGAGCTTGGATTAAAACTTAGAAATAACGTTGAAGTAGATAAATCGCTCATTAATAACCTCGTGAAGAGGTACATGCTTGAAGATTTATTAAGTAAACCAGCTAGTAAACTGAGCTCTGGGCAAGCTAAAATAATAACTATTTTAAGAGCATTAATCTTGAACCCAAGGATACTGGCTCTAGATGAACCATTCACTTTCCTAGATAACACGAGGACAATGCTTCTAATACAGGATCTTGTGAAGCTGGTGGATAATGGAAGCATCATCATTATCGCCACGCACTACATGCATAGAGAGCTAAGAACACGCGCTAAGCAAATAACGGAGTTAGTTAATGGAGAAATTATACATACCTAAACATGAAATGATTGAAGATATTTGCAACCCCGAGCACATTTGTATAAGTGTTTATTGTTTAATGGTTCAAAGGAGGGATCCTGTTAACATTAATAATATCATTAAATTTAACATAGTTGAGTGAAGATTATTGCTGTTTAGTAGGCTATGGTGTCTTATTTGCGGGAAGTAACGTTCAACGAGTACTTAGAGTTTGTTTCAAGGAATAAGATTATTAGAATAGAGGATCAAGAGATCTCCCTTGAACCAATCAAAGTAGGGAACTTGGTTCCATCTTCCTCAGAGTTAACTGATATTTCGACAACTGTTTGGAGTTTTCCACAACGTGGATCATGGGCTACTCATAGAGGTGATTATAGGGGTAATTGGGCTCCTCAAATACCTAGAGCTTTAATATCGATGTATACTGCTAAAGGTGAAACCGTACTTGACCCAATGATAGGTTCTGGTACAACTTGCATAGAGGCCAGATTACTCGGTAGAAACTGCATAGCGGTGGACATAAACTACGAAGCATTAATGTTAACTATGCATAGAATCTACTGGCTTGAAGAAGCATTAAAGAAACACGTGGAAACAAAACTCATACCATATAGTATTGGGGACGTTTCCATAGAGGACGTGTTGCAAACCAGTATTCGTGTGTATCACGGAGATGCTAGGAAACTGGTGTTACTGAGTGATAACAGCGTTGACGCAGTGTTCACTCACCCTCCATACTGGAACATTATTGAGTACCAGGGTACATGTAATCCAGGTGACTTATCTTGCACGAAGAAACTCGAAGAGTACTTAGATCTCATGAGGGATGTTGCAAGAGAGATATACAGAGTTCTAAAACCAGGTAAGTATGCTGCGATCCTGGTGGGTGATACGAGAGTCCGCAGGCACTATGTCCCGATCTCACACCATGTTCTGAGAGTATTCCTTGAAACAGGGTTTGTTTTGAAGGAGGAGGTCATCAAGGTACAGCATAAGATGAAGACGACACGTGAGATCTGGCGGAGAATCAAGAACAGAGATTTCCTCTTAATAGCGCACGAGAAACTATTCATTCTGAGAAAACCATTTGGGAGCGAGGAATTAAGTGAATTCAAGTATAGTACTAGTTTACTCTACAGGGTTTGAGCTCCAGTTATATTATTGATCACTGTTACTTAGGCATCACATGCTTCAATGTATTTACTTCTACTCGGAATATTGAATGCGTATGCGTTAACTAGTTTATCTATGGTTTCAAGCCCTAATTCACTTGAAACCTTGTACTCGTCCACAGCAGTCTTCAAGACTGATGTATCGATACCTGTTAGTGAAGCATAGTACTCAATGTTTCTGCCCGGGTTTCTCGCATATTCATCAATGGATGCTAGGTAAGCTTCCTTGATCAACTTATATGTTCTTTTACCCACAGTGTTTGAAATACCTAGAGTGCAACAGAAATCGATTTCTAGTTCGCTTGGAGTGTATAATTCTCTGAAACCATGCTTCTCTAGTTCTAAGTACACTGGGTGCCATGTGACAACGTAACCTCCCTTCCTCTTAAATAATGAAGTTATTTGACCAGGATCCTTGTAGTATAGAGTCTCAGATGCTTCTATGAGTTTTCTGGAAACAAGGTAGTGTCTAACGTAATCCATAGTGCTAATGATACTTGAATACACTGCATCACCTGCTTTAGAGCTCAATACTCTGAATCCACCCTTTAACCCGGCTAATATCACTTTGTAAGTCCTATAAACAGGGTAGATGTATAGTTGACCGACGAGAGGAGATAGTGCTAGGTCTACAGCGTTCTTAGCAAGAGCTATTGTGGCTTCTAAGCCATCTCTGTACACGATTACTTCTACATTTATGTTCTTTTCTCTGAGTTTCTTGATGAAATCTCCTAGAAACAAGTATTCACTCGAAAACACTATCCCCAATTTTAGTACTCTTTGTTTGAGTTCGAAGTCAGCTTCTCTCAATTGGGGATAAATGTATACGATCTTGGTTCTACCCACTGTAATCCTCGATATTAACCCCTCGTGTTCCAGCTCGCTGAGGATCTCGGATACTCTGCTCTTAGATGCTCCTAAGGCCCTGTAAATGAATGATTGCGGAACATATGAGCCTTGGTGGTTTCTAAGTAGTTCTAGAACCTTGTTCTTTAAGCTGGTTTTCATTTGCTTCACTCAGTTAAAGTTTTTAAGCATTGCCCTTATAATTCTTACTGGAAAATCGAACAAATGTTCGGTGATCGAGCATTGATGGATCCCGTGTTGATTATCCAGTTATTGGTGATTCTGTGTTTTTACATAGTACCCTACATTTTTCTCCACGATTCCAAGGGGTTAGAGTTATTCTTGTTTTATGTTACAGCAACTTCGATTACAGGCATCATTTCGATCAATAGGTTGAATAAGATTAAGGGTGAGAAGAAGTGAGAGCAGAGTTCTTCATTCTTCTATTACTATATGTTCTCGTTGGAACAATTCTAGCTGTTTTCTCGAGAAGATTTTTCAGAGGCAACCTCAAGGACTACTATGTTGCAGGCGGTAGATTGAATTCCCTTTTGAGTTTTGGAACCTACGCAGCTACCACCTATAGTGCATTCATGATGGTTGGATTAGTCGGTATGACTTACGCTACGGGAGTTGGGGCACTTGGATTCGAATTACTATACTTAGCGTCAACTGTTTTACTATTGTCAACAATTGGGGTTAGAATATGGGAGCTATCGAGGAATAAGCAGTGGATTTCGCCTTCGCAAATGATTGGTGAACTATACGGTAGTAGATTACTAGCTGTCATGGTTGCATCAATATATTTATTCGCCATGGTACCATACTTAGCCGCTCAAATACAGGGGTTGAAGGTAATCTTCAACTATGGAGGATTCGGGGAATTAGAGGCCTTGATTATATCCTCTATTATGGTTTACGCTTGGATCGTGCTGGCAGGTATGTGGAGTGTTGCAGTAACGGATTTATATCAGGGATTATTAATGTTCACTTGTGGACTGAGTTACTTTTTGTGGATGATTTTCTACTATGTACCTTCAAGTGGTGTTTCCTACTCAGATATCTATAAAGCATTATCTAATAGCAATTACCTTGGTTTAACGAGTTTCTGGAGTTTAGGAGTATTCCTAGCTTACACTATTCCCTGGGTTTTCTTCGCTGTCACGAATCCACAAGTTGTCGTTAGACTCTACTTGCCTAGAGATTATAAGTCATATAGGAACACTGTATCATTGTTCTTCATTTATGGATTCATCTACACTATAATAGTTGTAGTAATTGGTTTAACTGCAGCTGGTTTATCTAAAATAGGTTTAATACCTGGAAACATGCAGTGGGACACTGTCACACCTTACTTACTTAACTTAATGCCACCCCTACTGGGTTCAATAATAGGTGTCTCAATTGTTGCAGCAGCTGTCTCCACTGCAAACAGCATAGTTTTAGCTGTATCTGGTAGCGTTTTATCAACGCTGAGTGAGTCAAGTAGCTTGCTAGCTGCAAGAATTCTAGATGCTCTATTAGTCTTATCTGCTGCAATAGTTGCTTTAACGAACGTAGGCTTCATAGTGGATTTATCTGTTTTAACATCAGTTATCTTGCTACCACTTGCACCTATAACTATTCTCGCAGTATACAAGCATGGAGGCTTCAAAAAACACGTGAAGACTTCTGCTATCTTATCCCTATTTGCTGGGACAGGGTTAGCGACTTATTACGCGGTTGAGTTAGGGCCTAGGAGAGCTTTCAGGGAATCAATAAATGGTTTACCTCTATCGCTTTGGGTGTTATTGGTTTCAACTTTGATCCTGTTGACTGGTTACATGGTGGATAAATACGTTAATAGACACCAGTTATCTAGGTGAAGGGATCTAAAAACGTAATCCAATATTGGAAAAACATGGAAGCAATTTAGCGAGAAGAACTCTGAACTCCCCTGTGAACATTACGCATATTTTCATCTAGTTATCCTTCTGTTTATCCACTATTGGGTTTAATAATGATTCATCGGAGAGCTGAGACTCGTGTTTCTCTAATGCTTCAATTTTCCTACACGTAAAGGCCGTAAATATCCATAACAGTGCTTGGTTTACTTGTATAATAGTAAGCTATAAAGCTTGGTGAATGATGCTTTAGATTCCTTCGGTTGCTTCATCAAGTAATGAATCTATGTTTCGCGTGAAAGCGATATAGTGTTCATGTAGGTTGTTTTTCGAATTTTCCCTCATTCTCGATCTCTAGGTTTTTGTTACTTGAATTCCTCCTCAATAGCTTCAGCTACTTTACCAATGTTTACACTGTAATCTAGGTCTCTTAAAGCCCGCGCTAATGCGGTAAACGCTGAGAGAACGTGTGTTCTTGAAGCTTGTACCCCCATATGACCCACTCTCAGTACTTTGCCCATTAGTCTCCCCCAGCTGCCAGCTATCATTACACCGTATTTCTCCCATATTATTTTCCTTAACTCCTCGCTGTTGATTCCTTTAGGGGGTTCGAACGCTGTAACTGTTGGCGAGGAGTAATTCATTGATGATGGATAAGGATTCAGGTTTAATGCTTCGAGTGCACGCCATGAAGCCTTCATCGCCAATAAGTGTCTCCTGTGGACGTTTTCGAGTCCTTCCTCCATGATCATTTTAATTGACTCATTCAAGGCGTAAATCAACACGTCGCACATAGTATACGGGAATATCCCCCTGTTATCCAACATATCCCTCCAAGTCTTCAAATCTAAGTAGAATCCTCTGTAGTTTATTTTCTCGATTCTATCCCATGCTCGTTCACTAATAGCCATGATCGTTAACCCCGGAGGCGTATTCAACGCTTTCTGAGATCCACCTATAAGTATATCTACTTCCGCTTTATCGAAGTCCACTGGTACTCCCCCAATGCTTGAAACAGCATCAACTATTAATAGTGATCCATGATCCCTCACTACTTTACCTACTTCAACTAGATTGTTCAGTATTCCCGATGGAGTATCACAGTGCACTAACGTGACTACTTCAATATCCCTGTGTTTCTCGAGTTCTCTATCTATTACGCTGGGGTCAGCGTTCCTCCTCCATGCATTCTTCACAGTTCTCAACAATTAATGGTTCACCACCATACGCTTTAATCAGATCAGCGAATCCTTCACCGAAAACACCGTTCGCGATAACTAGTACTCTAGTTCCGTCTTTAACAGTGTTAGCTATAGCTGCTTCTAATCCTAGCATGGCTTCCCCAGTCATCACGTAGATTGATCCCTCCCTAACATTGAGAACATGCTTTAGTTTTTCACGTGTTTCATTGTAAACTCTGAGGAAATCGGGGTCTAAGTCCGGGTTAGTTGATTCCTTCATTAAAGCTAATTTAACACGGTAAGGTATCTCCGTTGGACCAGGAGTCATAATGAATCGATCAGTATATAATTTAACCAAAGAACCCACCATGTAAAATGATTAACTTAAGGAGTGTTTATAAATGAATTACACGTGGAGAATAAATCATAAATTAACAAAGGGTTTGAACCATTTTTCGAAGAATGCTCTCTACTTGATTATAGTTTCTTAACTCATGTTTTTAATCCAGGTTTTCCCTCTCCGAGTCCATTTCTTCCTTATTTCTCGGTACTTGTTCAGAGTCTCCTCAAGGAAGACTTTGTCTGAGTAAAGGATTTTTCCGTCTTCAAGTATCTCCAGTATGAAGGTGCTCTCGTTCTCTAGGAGTTTCCTAAATGAATCAGTGTTTAAGCATACTGGATGCACTCTCGGATTAACGTATTTCATAACAATCTCGTACCCGTCCCTAGGATCTCTTGGAAAGTTATCAGCGACAATTAAGATGTCAATATCGCTTTCAACCGTGTAGTCTCCTCTCGCCATGGATCCATACAATACAACTAATTTAACTCCATACGCTTTTATTTTCTCGACTATATCATTTAGCTCCTCTAACAATGCTTTCAACCCACTTCAATATAGTCTCAGCGCATCTTATACATTTCTCCGCGTCCTCCTTCGTGTAGTAGTCCATTGGAGCACCCTCATCGTATACATCGGGGTATCTAGATGGAATATAATGCTTGTCTAGTATAGATGCGCAATTCTTGATCTCCGCTGGAACATCTATTCCAGCATCTAATATAATGAAGGTAATTGAATGCCCTCTTCTCTCTCGGTGAAAATGACTAAGTAAACCCTTAATAGCTTTCTCAGCTGCTTGATGGGATTCGAAGCAGGTTTCCTCGTAAAGCTCTTTTTCACAATTAGCTAAGGCTGAAGCGAGGTTTCTCCTTGCTTGCCTGATCCAATCCATGCTCCTTGAAACCATTTCATTGACGCCTATTATTTTTTTATTAAAGCAAATGCCCTCACTACATGATTTCATTAAACAACTTAATTAAACTTAAATAAAGTTATCGAGCTTATACAACTAAATCCAATAATGTTTTGTTCTCTACATAAATGAGAGAAAAAAGGTTCAAGTAATTATCGTAATGAGGATAGATACTCCATCGAAGATTACTACCATTAGTATTGTAACTAAGAAATTTAGCGGTGTTAATGCTGTTTCTAATCTCTCATTTAGTGTTGAAGAGAACATTTTTACCAACTGTGCTTCTCCCAGAGAAGCATTGATAAAAATTGTTCTAGAGTATATTGTATGAAATCCTAACTTGTAGCGAAAAATATTATTTCATCTTTCCTTACCGCTGGTTTACCAGGCCTTAGTGCGAAGCGATTGATCGACTTTATGAACCTCATGTCATAGGTTATCTTTGTTATTACTTTAACAGCTATTATCGCCGTCTCCTTCAGAGTTGTAGGGGAAATTATCCAACGAGTTTCAAATAAGTACGGGTTCTAAGAGTTTATTTGATTAAGATGAGGAAGCTGAGCGAACTATTCATGCTCAAATTATTCGTGGTAAACCAGATTTTCTACTTAACAATACTCGGAATGTAGGGTAATCAGTAATTGTTTGAATAAAAAGCCAACGAGAGATGAAAATACGCTGTTTCATTTATATTTGTGGACTCCTAGATAGACTTATACCTAAGGGGGAGCGTGAAACTTGCGGGTAGGGTTGTTCTTTGATTTTGACGGTGTTTTAGCACCAATAACTGAAAACCCATTGGATGTCAGTGTACCGTCCATAATGATGAACACTATTAGGAGCATGAAGAGAGAGTACACTATAGCCGTTATTAGTGGTAGAGACTGCCCATTTCTCTATAATAGGATACCTGGGTTAAACGGGTACGCTTGTATTTTCGGGTTGGAAATTCATGGCGGAGGATACACTGTTCTCGATGATGAAGCGTATTTCAGTGATAAACCGAGAATCATAAGTGAATTAGCTTTTAGAATAGAGAAAATCATTGGTGATAGAGGTGGATTAATACTGGGTAGAACGCTAACTGGTGTACCAATCGGTATGAGTGTTTACTGGTACTTGGATAAGGGTAAACCAGTTGAACTCGATGAATTAATAGAGGAAGCTAAAAAGAGTAAACTAGTGGTTAACCCCATTAATAGGTGGGGTAATGTAGCTGAATTCATTGAAATACATGTCTCCAAGAGAACAAAGGGGGAATCGCTGAGAATACTTAAAACTCTACTAGGCGTTGACAAAGTGGTTTACTTCGGAGACAGCTATAGAGACATACCCGCGTTTAATGAAGCAGATATTCGAGTATTGGTTAAACACGAGTACAATAGCTCTCTGAGCAACGTGAATGTTGACTACGTGGTAAACCAAGCTGAGCTACCGCAATGGCTTAAAGTTAAGTTAGAGGAGGCTCATGGTCAATTATAGAATTAACGTGAGTATAGTTGCTTTCTGATCCACGAAGATTTCAATCATTCTCGCAACATATTTATAGCAGACTTAAAAGCAAGTTTACCTTTTAATTCCCCATTGAGAAAAGCAGTAGCGTTTTCTAATGGTGCATCACATGAGGCTCGTAGATTTCAATCTCATCCATGGTGATTTAAGTAAATTAGATTATTACATTGACACTTTAGGATACATATTGAGAGAGTGGGCTACACCGCCTGTATTAATTAACAGTGAAGGCGTAGTCGTTGGAAACCACGATGTATATAATGCACTCTGGGCCCTGGGTACACGCCTCATACCTGTAACCATGGATCCAAGTGAACTAAGTGAGCGGGTTTCACTGAGTGAACTCGACTTTTACTACGAGGTATCTAGTCATAATCCCAGGATATACGATAACGTTGTGGAGCTAGTTGGACGAGATATGCCGACACCCATGGTTAAATTAAAGTCCCTCAGTAATAAGAATGCGAGGGTTTGGGCTAAACTTGAATGGTATCATCCATTTAGTTTAAGCATAAAGGATAGAGTAGCATGGTACATGTTGAAAACTACCCTTGAAAGAAACATGTTGAAAAGCCAGTTAATCTACGAGGCTACATCAACTAATACTGGGCTAGGACTTGTTGGTTTAGCGAATTTCTATGGGTTTAAGACAAGGATATACTTACCATCTACAGCTCAGAAATGCGTTGACTACGTGTTTAAAGCTATGGGTGCTGACGTTGTTAGATCTCAAGCAGATATTACAACTAAGCTGTTGAAGCAAGTGCTAATGGATGCAGAAAGAGACAACGCAACTGTCTTAAACCAGTTTGAAAACGACTTAAACTTCATAGTTCACTTAAAGTACACAGCGAAGGAGATAGACTACCAGTTATCAGCAAGAGGAGTGAAACCAAGAGTTATAGTGGGAGGTATAGGTACTTCAGGTCACTTATCAGCCATAGCTTTCTACTTTAAAAACAAGTATAGAGATGTCGAAGCATATGGTGTTCAACCGAAGAAAGGATCAACTATTCCAGGCATAAGGAGAATTGAAACAGGTATGAAATGGATCCACATGGTTAAAATCGATGAGATAATCGATGTTTCACTCGAGGAAGCCTTTCAGGCAATCATACACGTAGCTAGAAGCGACGGTATACTGGTGGGATTAAGTTCAGGCGCCGTATTATACGCAACTAAGCATTTAATTGATAACAATGAAATAGAGGGAGACGTGGTAGTCATTATACCTGATCATGGGATAAAGTACATAGAGCTACTCGAATACCTAGTTGAAAAATGCGTTGAAACACCAGAAGAATACACTGCGCGAATAGAAACACGTAACAATAAGTAGTTTGCAAAGTCAACGCCGCTAACATCAATAATACAGACTCTCATTGAGGAATTTTACTAGAGCCATGAGTGTCGCGTAGTAGCTCAGTATGTATCTTTCACAAGTCATCCTCGTCAGTATTCCTATGAATCCCTCTTTTTCGCCAATGTTCTCGACTCCGAATATTTTCTCAACTGCTTCATCTAGTTCGCGGTGCTCGCCTCTTATTATGGCTTCATATATTCTACGGGGAATAGGGAAAGATGGTGACATTCCAATAGAGTACCGTTGGTCTCTGCTCACAACGTAAGCTAATTCAACATCAAATGGTTCACCGTTAAACAAGTAGAATCCCGCTTCAACTCCAACTCCGAAATCGCAATTCACGCTCATGCTTCCCAACGCCCTCTGCTTAGCTCCGAGAAGTATTTGATCCAAGCCTATTGGCTGCGGAGGAACACTAGTTGAAATCTTCTTAGACTCTATTCCTTTAATCTTGTAAAACACGCTGAATGCTTCACTTACTCCACGTATTTTCACAGGGTTCGTGGACCCAATGCAAATAGTTACCTCATTACCTGGATGCATATGAACCAACTCTTACTTATCCAAGGCTCCTAAGAAACCCAACTTTAATCAATATAGATTAAAATAAAAAGAGTTCATATAACAGTTATTGGATGAATCGATCTTAGTTCTATGCCCTCATCTATTAAATCATGTTCATGCACATTATTAATATTTTAAATCGTTTCACTTGTAATATTTGAGAAGTAGTGGAGATATAAAGTACCATGAAAACCAAATGAGGCTTTGGCACGATGAAAACCAGCAAATATAATATTATCTTAGTGTTTTTAACCATGATGGTGATTTTTTCTGGCTACATTGGGTATATTTTCGGATCCATGGTTAAAACGGGAAACACCGAATCTTCTTCGACTCGGGAAGTTAATCAACCAATTGTTTGGCGCATGGCAGCTCATGTTTCAACAAGTGATCCCAGGTTTAAAATAGACAAGTACTTCGTTGAATTAGTTGAAAACTTGACTAATGGGCGATTAATCATAGATCTACATCCAGGAGGAGAATTGTTCCAGGTTTCACAGACTTTTGAAGCTGTATCAAGGGGTACAGTTGAATTAGCTGAAGTGTTCCTTGGTTACTGGGTCGCCGAAGACCCCGTGATGGCTCTCGGTGCATCTATCCCGGGGCCGATTAGGTCTCCGGATGAGATACTGTACCTCTACAGTAAAGTTGAACCAATTATACGGAAACACGTTGAAGCAAGAGGAGTAATTCTACTGGGACCATTGGCTTTCACTCCAGTTGAAGTCTTCATGAGCAGGAAACCAGTGTACTCGTTGAGTGATTTAAAGGGTTTACTTGTTAGAAGCGTGGGTATTTCAGCTAAAATATACGAAGCCTTGGGCGCTAAAGTAGTTGCAATATCACCTAGTGAAATAATACAAGCTCTACAATTCGGAACAATAGATGCACTCGAGTACGGTGAGTTCGGTGGAAACTACTTAATGGGGTTCCAAGAAATATGTAAGTACGTTCTTGAACCACCTCCAGGTTACTCATTACACTCGCAAACATACATGGATAACTTCTTGATAGTTAACCCCAACGCTTGGAGTAATTTACCGATTGACTTGAAGCAAGCTGTTCTAATAGCCATTAACGCTACGTGGAAATATGCCGTGGAGTTAATGTATCACTGGGGGTACTTTGAAGCACGTGAATTATGGAAACAATCGGGAGCAATAATAACAACCATTACTACCGAGGAGGCGAAACTAATAGTAAATATATCAACTCAAATCTACGTGGATCTAGCGAAACAGAGTAATGATGCAAGGGAATTCATCATCGCAATGGTGGATGTTTGGAGGCAACTAGGTTACATGGAATGGGCAAGTGCTGTTGAAAATGGTTTAAAGAGGGCTGGTTTAATGTGATTAAGAAAGTGACGTATGCCTTTATCAATGCGACCTTATTTCTCTGTGTATTACTATTAATGGTTTTAACCGTCTACTCTACTATTATGAGGTATATTCTACGTGCTCCAGATGTGCGTTCTTATTTCATATCCATATGGCTCTGGGGAATAATTTTCCTTCTTGGATTCGGATACGCGTTGTATGAGAAATCACATATACGGGTAGACGTATTATACACAAATACTGCACATAGAACTAGGAGAATAATGGATATTATGGGTTTAGTTATTGGTTTACTGTGCTTGATCATAGTGTTACCTAATTCTCTGCAACTCGCGTGGAGATCATATATTAGTAATGAGCTGGATTCAACGATCCCCTTATACTCGCCTCCAATATGGTGGTATAAGTGGCTACTGGTTTTCACATTCATACTCGCCGCTATCCAGGTTTCATCAGTGATAATAAATGAGTTAAAATCCCGATGAGGTACCATGCATGGCTACCATGAATTTAACTCCCTTCCTAATGTTCATTTTACTACTTGCTCTCCTCTTGGCTGGCGTACCTGTTTCTTTCTCTCTACTATTTACAGCCATACTATTTGGATTAATGATTCTTGGTTGGAGCTCACTGGATCTTGTTTTCCAAGCCTTCTGGTCAACAATGAATAATTTCACTCTTGTAGCTGTTCCAATGTTCGTATTTATGTCTACTTTACTCGAGAAATCCGGTATCGTTGAAGACATCTATAGAGCCATCAGAGACATTGTTGGTGGAGTACGAGGATCATTACTAATCGTTGCATTATTAATGGGTTACATTATTGGAGCTATGTCCAGTGTAGCAGCTGCAGGCGTTGTAAGTATTGCTTTAGTAGTATACCCTGTGCTGAGGAAAACTTATCCAGAAGCAGACAATATTTCCATTGGTATAACGGTGTTCGCTGGTACCTTACCTCAACTAATACCTCCAAGTTTAAACATGGTTATATATGGATCAATGACTGGTGTACCTGTAGTAAAGTTATTCGCAGGTGGATTAGTTATGGGCACGATATTGACGGTGATAGCGACAATTTATATTCTATTCTACTGTATCGTGAATAAAGATAAAATACCAAAAATCACTGTTGAAGCTCCACGCAGAGAGAAAGCCCTCAATTTAATTGGTTTAATTCCGCCTGTAATAATAGTTATATCCGTGCTTGGTTCAATTTTCACGGGTATGGCTACACCCACAGAGGCATCTGGGATGGGTGCATTAACTGTATTACTCTATGCTTTGTCAACGGGTAGATTAAACTGGAGGATCATAAGGGAATCCTTGTTGACGACAATAAAGCTCTCGGCAATGGTTGGATGGATAATAAGCGGTGCAGTCGCATTTGGATCCGTTTTCTCAATTACTGGGGGTTACTCAACTATTACCAGCGTTCTGCTCTCAATTCCAAGAGCTGAATTACTTGCACCCCTAATACTAGTTATGCTTGTTGTTTTCCTCGGGATGTTCATGGAGACTTCTTCCGTAGCAACTATTGCAGGCCCTATATCAGATTACATTATTCGCAGTCTTGGTTTAGATCCATTATGGTGGGGTAATATTTTCTGCTTTGCTTTAATGACAGGTTTCCTAACGCCTCCTGTAGCTATGGGAGTATACTTGTTCAAGGGCGTAGTACCTGAAGTGCCAATGTCCAAAATCTTCAAATCAATATTACCGTTCTTAACTATTGAATTAGGGTTAACCATCCTTTTCATTATGTACCCTGATATAATATTGATACCAGTTAAGCTGCTTACTGGTTATTAAAACCCCGTGTTATTAATTAAGAAATAACAATGAAGCAGAGTGATAACTCATGGTGCTTGATGATGCTTTGAGATTAGTCTACTTAACAGTATTGGTGTCCGCATCTGGTGCTTTAAGCCCAGGGCCTTTAACTGTTGCAACTATAGCGCTTGGTTCCAGGAACGGTTGGAGAAGCGGGTTTCAAGTAGCTTTTGGTCATACTTTAGTTGAAGTAACCTACGTAACTCTATTGTTCTACTTTTTCTCATACGCTAAAGCAGCATTAGATAGTGTTATTGGAGATGCACTAACATTGATGGGTTCAATAATCGTATTATACTTTGCTGTATCAACAATTAGGGAAGGATTTAGATACATAAGCGGTGACAGTAATGGTTCAAACACTAAGACGCCTCCTAATTTAAGGAACCCTGTCTTAATCGGGGTTCTATTCACTGGTTTAAACGTGTGGTTTCTATTATGGTGGCTGAGCATAGGCTTGGAGCTTGTTTCATTTTCCATAAAACTTGGTGTATTTGGTTTATTATTGTTGCTTATGAGTCACCTGTGGCTGGATTACCTATGGCTTATCTTATTAGCTGAGACAGGTAACAGGGGATCCAGGATCATGGGTTCAAGAGGCCATTCTCTCCTCATGATAGCGCTTGGATTGATCCTAATGCTATTTGGTTTAAATATGGTGTTAAAGAGATTTACACCGTACTCTATATTACCGTGAAAACTTTCTAATAGTAAATTGAACCATTAGTATTGTTTAAATATTATTGAACGCGTTTATCTAATAGGGGGAATCATTAATATCAAGTTAAGAAAGAATTAAAGCTCTCCTCAGGAGATCAGAGGAGTTAATTAATAAGTCAAAGTTCAGGGATTACAGGATGCCATTCTTCCATTTATTCCAGCTATTTTAAGCAGTGTTTGCTTATTGTTGATGACTATGGGTTTCATAGGAACACTTGTACATTCTACAGTGTTCATTCTACTAACAACGAATTTGATGTTATTTATTGCAGGAATGTTCCTTAACTTCTACGTTGTATACGAATGGGTTGATGGAAGGAACGAGCGCTTCAGAAGGACATAATTCAAGAGAATTCACGCAGTTAAATCTAGACTCAACGAGCTGCGAGTAGTTAACTCCAGAATAAGAAATGCTTTAGCTAATACAATATTGATCATCTTACCACTGTACATAGTTCATGTATTTTGCTTCCTAAACAAAGATTTTAGGGAAAACTCTGCTAGAGAGAAACCTCTGATTTCCGAGCTACTTGGTGAAGTAGGAGGGAGACTACCTTCATTTACAGGGAGGCTTGAAGAATTCATAGTGGTACCAGATAGAAGTACATTGCTATACTTTATATTAACATTGGCAACAGGGCTCTTTATGGTATACTGGGTATATACGTTAACCAAGGACTCGAATCAACGCTTCGAGAGTCACTCTATACTAGAAAACGAAATCATTACTGCATTTAAGCAAATATTGAGTCGGACAATGAATAATTTTCATCCACTTCATTATTTATACCTAGTGTTCTCAAGTAATACTTCATGTGCTTAAATCAGAGGAACCTCTGATTATTGAGGAATTGGTATAATTTATTTATTCACCAAATTAAAATTATGTAAAACATGTTCACACCTACTGGTATTGATCTACAAGTATTGTGAAATATGTGAAAAATCCATATAACGTGTTTCTATGTGATTTCCTTCTCTTAGCTAGTTGATTGCTGAGTTGCCTGCGTAGTTATTAACCTCATTACTCTTGCTCTAATTATTTCCCTTCTTCTAAGTATTCCTTGTGCTGCCAGTGCAACTATTATGACAACCCCGTGGACTAATCTTATCCAGAACCCAGTCACTCCCGATGTCAATACCCCCATTTCTATGAATTCTAGGATCAATCCACCAATAAAGGTTCCATAAATTGTACCTAATCCGCCGGTTACTGGTGTTCCACCTATTACAACTGATGACACAGATTTCAACATGTAAATATCTCCGAGAGTTGGCCAAAAAGTAGCCATTCCAAGAGTGTTAATTATACCTGCGAAAGCGGCAATTAACCCATGTATAGCGTAAACAGATATTAATACCCTGTCGACATTTATACCCACCATTTGAGCTGCTACTCTGTTATCTCCTATGTAGTAAATGTATGCGCCGAACCTATGCCTGTTCAGAATCAACCAGAAGATTATTGCTAATCCAATAGTCCACAGGAATTGAACTGGTATACCTCCTAGCCACCCGACTAGTGCGCTGAAGACCGTGGAATCCCTGTATTGTCCTAGTGGAATACTGAAACCCTGTGTAGCAACTAAAACTACGCCTCTCCATAGGAAAGTGGTACCTATTGTTGCAATTAATGATGGAATACCTAGTTTAGTTATTAAGATACCGTTGAACAGTCCAGCTCCTAAACCAGCAAGTAATCCCAGTATAACTCCTAGAAGTGATGCTTCGCCTTGCGCTTGCCAAGTCATCGCCATAATTAGTGGACCTAGAGCCATTATAGATGAGAAAGATAAATCTATTTCCCCCGTTATTATTACGAGTGTTAAGCTAATAGCTGGGATAATTGTATACGGTGAAATGCTCATTAATGAAGTATATGTAAATGGATTAGTGAAAGCACTTGGATTTAAAACGTAGAAAGCAAACCATATTGCAAAAAATATAGCCGTTATAACTACTTGTAATTTATAATCAGATATTATTCCCCTAACTCCTTTCAACTCATGGATCGCAGTCATCAATATCACCTAAAATGGCTAGGTAAGCTGCGATTTCCTATATAGGTTTAATTCCTTGTACTTCTCGGGAACACTGCCTGTTCTAGCAATAGAAATCATTATCTCCGTGAGGTCTTCCGGTGTTAAATTCTCCTTGTAGAATTCAGCCACAACTCTACCTTTATCCAGTATCACGAACCTATCAGCGACAGGGTAAACATGGTATATATTATGACTTATGAATACAGCGGATTTACCTTTCTTCTTCAACTCGTTTACGTATTCAAGCACTCTCTGCGTTTCTGCGAGACTTAGTGCGACTGTTGGTTCATCCAGAATGACTAGGTCTGCTTCGAAAACAAGAGCCCTAGATATCTGTACTCCTTGTTGATACCCGCCCGATAGATACTTCACAGGGGTTTCAACAGGCATCCTAGTTAACTCGAGTTGCGATAAGCTTTCATAAGCGATTTTCTTCATGTCATCGATTCTTAGAAATCCTAGTTTATTTGTGATCTCTCTGCCCATGAAAATGTTTCTCCATATAGGGTGATTAGTGCATAGCGTACGTTCTTGATGTATGAGAACTATGCCTAGTTCATAGGCTAATTTCGGAGTTAGTTTCTTGAATTTCATTCCTTTAATAATGATTTCTCCTTCGTCTGGTGCATGAATACCAAACAATATCTTCACGAGTGTAGATTTTCCAGCACCGTTATCTCCAACTAAACCTACTACTTCGTTTTCCCTCACGTAGAAATCTACTCCTCTAAGTGCCACTACAGAGCCAAATCTTTTAACAATATTGCGCATTTCAACAATATTCTTCGTACTCAAAGCTACTCACCGCATTTTAACAACAAACATAATCACATGGAGATAGAGGAAAAGAAAGAGAAAAAATAAGAATATTTTCAATTTAACGATATCCCTCTGAAACAAGTTTCTCCACTAATCCAACATTACTACTATCAACGATTGATCCTCCAGTATCTATGTATAAGCCCTGGAAACCGTATTTCTTGCTGAGTACTAGGTTTAGAACAGTCATGAATCCCTGTAAGTAAGGTTGCTGATCAATAACCATTTGCACATATCCATCTTTAATTCCTTGTACTGATCCAGGCGTTAAATCAAACCCAATTACTATTATTTCACCTGGTTTCTTCCCAGCTGATCTCATGTAATCAGCGGCAGCAGCTGTAGTACCGCCTCCATCAAACACTATTAATTTAACATCTGGGTGAGCTGCTAAGTACCCTGTTACATAAGTTGTTCCCTCTGAGGGACTACCGTAGACTGCCGGTGGATGCGATACTCTGTCAACAACTAAACCTGCTTCTTTTAAAGCATCCTCGCATCCAACGGCACGTAGTGCACGAGCCGGTTGCTCCCAGCTACCAGAGAATATGGCCGCCCTTACGCCTGCTTTAAGAACATTACTGTATTTTTCAACAGCTGTTTTACATAAAGTATACCCAGATTGATATAAGTTTTGACCAACGTACCCAGTATACCAGTATTTCTCTCTCAGCTCAGGTATATCTACATTAGCAAGGGTTACGAGTATACCGTTATTAGCTGCTTGCTCAAATAATGGTTTTAGAGCATCGAGACCGGGATGACCCATAACTACAATTCCATCGGGTCGAGCAGCTATCGCCTTAGTGAATTCTTCTACCATTTTTGCTGGATCCCACTCCGTGTGAACATAAATTAGTTTCACTCCGAGTAGATTAGCTGCATCTGTAGCTCCCTTATATAATCTCGCGTCGAATGGATCTCCGGCTCCTCCACCTATCCAATATATTGTTAACCCGGTGCCAGGTAGAGTTGGAGTAGCTGTTACGGTCTGAGTTAGAGTGGTTGTTATTGTAGCTGTTGCTCCAGGTGCAACTCCTTCTGTGGGTTTAGGCGCTGAAAAGTATCCTACTACTCCCGCTATTACTGCAACCAGGATTATAACAATTATGAAAACCGAGGTGGGTATTCCTTTAGGTTGAGTAGTCATAGTATCCGCCTATATAACACACCTTTCAAGTACTATATAAGGATCCAGAAACTTATAAGTCTTTTCGCGTATAGGAAAATATATATGGTATATAGGTAAGTATACAATTTTTCGCTTTAGAACTCATAGAACTCTAGATCAAGTAGTTGAGCCAGTGTTTTCAATGTGTTAACATAGTCTCCTCTAATTAACACCATGTGGTGTCCAAAAGCGTTACGACTCACTCTCTTCGCATCACTTACTTTAACTCGAACTGTTATCCTGCAGTGAACTGTATCATGCGTACTAATGACTTCTCCACGTGTTGCCCAAATTTTATCCATATTCCAGTGCATACCTGCTAATGTAACTTTTAATCCGGCTTGTAGTTCAGTGTAGGGCGTTGTACCTATTCCCATGTCATGGTAGTCCTTGATAATGTAACTGCAGCCTGGACAACTATAACTCGGGGGAACGACGTCATGGTTTATTGTAACAATATTATGTTCTATATCCCAGTGTGTAACGTTCTCATTTAGATTACCCATGAATGCAGTGTCACCGGATGCAGTCATTAGAAAGATCATAGTTAGTAGAGCGGGTAAATCAGCTTCACACCCTGCTGGTATTCCCTCATCTAGCAACATGGAGAAAGCCAAGCAAGGAACATACTTAATATCTGGGAGAGCGGGGCACTCCAGCGTCAGTGCATTAGCATTGTGTTTTTCAAGTAATTTCTTTGTTCCAATGTATATCTTCGCGTAGTCCGCGAAATCTTTTCTTAAATTCTCCGCGACACGGTATTTTCTCATCCATTGATCAGCAACTTCACCTGCTTCCTCAGGCTCTACTTTCTTCAATGCTTCAAGGTACTCGCTCAAGTTTATTTTAGTAATTTTCAAGCCGAATTTTCCCTCAATCGCTTCGAGCGATATATCCCTTGGAACTGTCACGCTTCGAGGAGGATACTCCCCGATATATAGTACTCTGAGATATTTAAGGTATCTGAGTGCACGTAGAGCCCTAATCACATCGTATACTTCCTCGTAGCCCATGGGTACAATGTACTTGGCTCCCTTGAACCTGTTTAATCTAAATCTTGAGAGTCTTCCATGTACACTGTACCCCCATTGATCCCATTCAGCTATTAAAGGTTTACCTTTACGTGCTATAGCTTCAAGAAGTTCTTCATCAGTGAGCCAGTCCTCCATGTCGCCAACAATATATGCATCAGCATCTTCAGATAACTTATTGACATCGAACACGTCTTGTATTTCCACGGGTTCCATCAGTGACACTATTCCTTTCTCTACGAGGTTTTTGAGTTCAACGTTCTCGGGCGGTATTTCCCTGGATCTAACCTGATCTCTTGGCTTCTTGGGGCCATAAACCCATGTATACTTTGCTACTGGTAATTCATCGCTGCTCCAGTATTCTAGAGCACTCTTCATTTTAATTCTCTGTAATACTGGTCTAATCGACCTTGTATTATAGAGTTCATAGTACTTCACATCAACCACCTCTATTTATCCTCCTCGAGTACTCTCAAACCTAGTAATCTAGCTGCATTAATAAACTCCTCTCTGTAGTCACCAATGAACAATACTCTATGCCAGCCGCTTCGACGTTTCCAATTCAGAACTATTTTACGCACATTGGTACTGGCAACTAATTTATTGCTGCACGCGTGAATGCTTTCCTCCAAGTTAATTAATTCAGAGGTGTGAATAGTTAATGTTTTCTCATCTAAGCTTAATCCAACCGCTGTGAGTTTCACTCCTGGTTTGAATAAGACTCTTTGGGAAGCTTTCTTTTCCCCTAGGTGAGCTGGTGTTATTACGTAAGAGTACTCTGGTTTAATGCCTCCAAGCGGGTTTGTTGGAGCATAGCAGTGGTAATATATTATCTCATTCCTTAACTCATCTACAGCTGGATCGGTTATGAAGCCATTAACGTTGAGTAGGTACTTACCAATCATAATGACTATTGCAGATGATACATCTGCTTCACAGACAGGTATTAAACCATCATACCATAACTGCATATAAGCTAAACAAGGCCAAGCATCTAATTCACCCGTATTTCTTAGTACAATGCAATCTAATGCTATAACGTTTGCTTTTTTCTCCTCAGCAGCTTTCTTTATTGCCAGGTATAACTTAGCGCTTCTAAGAATTTCATTATAGTCTTTTTCAAGATTTACAGCGCTATTCATAATCCACTTCTTTGCTACTTCCTCGGCTTCAGCTGAGTCTACTTTACTGTAAAACTTCTCCCTAAATTCCTCTGAATTCATCACTATGTAAGATGCCCCAGTAACAGCACTAAGTTGCTTTAATAAACCATAAACATCCACGCTTAAAGGATACTCTAAGTTGAGATAATAATTAACAGCCTTTGGAACAATGAATAAAACTCTTGTTCTCCGTAATTCATCCAGTAGAATGAGGTAGTTAACCATTCTTCGGAGTAAAATGGGATCCTGTGGTTCCCTAGTAGAAACCCCTATAACCGGGTAACCTTTCTCGATAGCTTCACTGTACTCTAACACGTAGTCTCCTGAGCCACCGTAGGTTTCGTTTACCAATATTAATGGTTTACGCATCTCTATTATTGGTCTTAGAAGACCTGAAATACAGTTTAACACGAACACCAGGTAGCCAGGTGCATTTTCCTCCTTATATAGCATTTCCCTGAGGTCATCTATATCTCTAACGTAGTAATATGAGAATTCAACTTCATTACAGCATTTCTCAAGAGAACTTTTAATACTGTTGGTTACTTTATCAAACCACTCCCTTGCTACTTGAGGACCACCTATAGCACCTTCTGGATTAACTATAAATAAGACCGGTATACGAGTAACCGATCCACACATACAGGGTATCTCCTCACATTAATCTATAATGTCGTTCTTAATAATGTTTTAAAAGGAGTTGATCTATATGAAGTATCTTATCTACTTTTCTCACTCTTTTATCGATCTCTTGCTTGCTTAAACCCATGTCTTCAAGGGGGAAAGCGAGATCCTGGTATACCGTCATATGTGGGTATATTGAGAAGAATAATAATTGCGCACCACGGAACTCATCTAGATAAGTAGTAGCCAGCCATAATTCCAATCAATACCGGTAGGAAAGTTGATGACATGGATGCCAGGATGCTGTTCAAGAACCCTCTTGAAATACTATTCCAAGCTTCCACCCATGGATCCATTATGGGGTCTGAAGGTGGCTGAAGTATGTTCGTAATGTATATTTCAACATTGCTCTTGAAGCCAGCCGCAATTACAACATATAATGGGAGAAGGCAGATGAATGAAACAATGATTAAAACCTCGTACGTTAAGGCCATCTCTAAATAGTTTCTTCTAGTTCCACGAGGCATTACTTAAACCACCTCCTCATAGCTGTTAGAGAATACGGTATAACGATTGCAAGAGATAAAGCAAACATTAGGACAGCCATAGCTGCACTATCAGCCGTGAATCGCTACTGCTATTATAACAATAATACCTGTTAGGTTTTCAGCGGTTTTAGAGAGTGCTGTGTAGTGTTTCTAAGTATATCCCCAGACAATATATGGAAACTTTATGTTGATATGTGTTGACCCAATGACTTGATGAACAAATTATTAATATTTACTCATTATAAGTTAATTGATACCTGTTGAAAGCAGAATTTAACCCTATTTGAGTATCGTCATTTAGTGGATGATTTATCTTGGTTGCGAAGTATCATGATATTATAGTGAATAAGCACACTGAGATGATAGCGTTTCTTTGCCGAGTAATTAATTTCCTTGAGGATATTGTTGAGGATGCTGAGTGCAGTGAAGTATACGTTGACCGCGTTAAACTAAGCGAAATGATGTTAGAGTTCAAAGCTATTGGCTGCAAGTACGATGTAGTTGAAAGCACTAGATTATTCAGTGATAAGCATGGTATCAAAGCCGAGCTGGGGAGTGGAGACATGGAGTTGAGAAAACTGTATGACCGCGTTGTTGACTACTATGCTAGAACACTGCGTAAGGAGATCAAGCAGTATGCCATTAGAACACGAGAGACCGGTATAGAGTACTATTTAGGCGTATTATTTGATGGAAGAGGCTTCATAGCTGAAGGAGAAGAAGACAAAGTAATTGTTCCCGGATTACCGCAATGTTTTTCAGCGCATACGCATCCATCAGATTACCCTATGCCTAGTCTAAGAGACATCAGGGTGATCACCAGGCTGCTTGTAGATCGTGGATTAGGACACGTCGTTGAAACCTTTGGAAACGGTTTAGCTATTTACCGAACAGGCCCAGTATCACTGAGCGACTACGAGGTACTGTTAAACACTGTGAAAAAAAGTGATGTCGAGAATGCTTTAAGAGAAATGATCAATAGAACCGTGGTGAAAGCACGCTTCATTTAAATCAAAGTTACTTAATTATAAGAATTTAAGGCAGAAATAAGGAAAAAATCGTAGAATTAAGAATCCTATCTGCTACGTGCTACTGGAGGTATATAATCCTCTACTTGCTGAGGATCGAACCTTATCCTCCGCCCGGTTTCAGCGGACAAGTATCCATGCATCATTAATTGCACCACTAGTAATCCATCATACCAGTTCTCGGCAGGCAACTTATTTCTTAGGAACGAGTCAACCATGTAAGCGTCTTCTGCTTGGTAACCATATGTTATTGCTTCATCAGGTATAACGGGCATTAAGCCTTGATCAGCGTTCTGCTTCTCGACAAATAGTTCCGTAGGCGGGATCCTGATGTTTCTACTCATGAATGTAAATAATTCCGGTTGCAGAGTGTTAATAGCCATACTGTACTCTGGGCCTAATACCTCGAAAGTCAATCTAAGTCCCGCACCGATATAAGACCACGAGGTTCTAGCTTCCGTTATGACGAGGCTTCCCTCTTCATCTTCATAAGAGACTACTACTAGTGAGTAATCTTCAGCTGGTTGTTTATCGAATTCAACGTTGAACCTCTTCTTCAATTCTTCAACGTAATTCTTCTTAATCCACTTTAAGAAACCTATTTCGCCGTAAACGTATTTTGGTTTAAGAGAAGACTTGTCGAGACCAGGGTTCGTTAATAAGTATCTTGAAGCTTCAATACTGTGACAACCCATATCAAGTAATACTCCACCACCCGATACGCTTGGCTTCCAGAACCATGCATTGTGAGGGCCGGAATGCTCCTCCGCAGCTCTAGCTAAGTATGGTCTACCAGAGTATTTAGCTCCAAGTCCCCATATAATTTCTTTACCTCTAGTCACAGATGGCATGAAAACCTGGTTCTCCAAGTATCCATGCAGGAGACCTGCTTTCTCAACGAGGTTAACCATTTCCCTAGCTTCCCTTACGTTTCGAGCAAGTGGTTTCTCGACGGCTACAGCTCTAACACTAGATTTACCCTGTGTAACCTCCTCGAAAATAGCTTTAGTTACTTCAATCCTCAAATTATTTGGAACTAGAACCCATACAGCATCTAGCTCCCTACTTGACAAGAATTCGTGGAGATCAGTATATGTCCTCGGCCTAGGTAAACCCAGTTCCTCAATGTATGATGCCAAGGATTTAGCGCTTTCAGCTGTCCTTGAAAATACAGATGTTATTACCGCGTTCCTCACCATGGTGAATGCTCTGGCGTGGAATTTAGCGACGAAACCTGCACCTATGAATCCTACTCTCAATACGTCAGGCAAAGGTTACACCGGGTATATATTAATAGTGTTCATAATAATAAATTTTTCCACGAATACTAGTATATTCCATATTCCTACGTGATTCTCACGCATTATTCTCGGTTGATCCCCGCGATCCAATGAGTTGCTTCATTTTTTCGACGAATACCTCCATGTCCCCGGGTTTACCTATGGTGACTCTCATGTAATTACTATACTCAGATAGATCATCTATGTTCTGTAAGCACATTGTTAGTATTCCAGCTTCTTTTAGTTCACTCCATGTCCTACCACATGGTTCACCCATATTAATGAACACGAAGTTTGTGCTGCTTTCAACACTGTTTAACCCTATATCAGCGAGTCTCCGCCTAGTCCAACTTCTTGTCTCAATTATTTTACTAATTATTTCTCTAGTGTAGTTTAGGTCCCTCAATGCTCCCAGTGCAGCTGCCTGAGTTGATAATGGTACCTCGAATCCGATCCTGAGTTTCCTAATTGTTTTCTTTAACTCGCTACTTGTAATAGTGTATCCGAATCTTGCTCCCGCTAAACTGAAAGCTTTGGAAAAAGTCCGGAGAATAACTATATTCGGTAGCTCGGATACAAGGTCCTTGAAAGTAATACCCGAGAACTCATAGTATGCTTCATCAATGAACACTGCTCTAGCTAAATTGGATACTCTGCGAACAATATCCGGATCCTCCAGTAAAATGTTGCTTGTTGGATTATTAGGGTTAACGATGTAAACCACACGGTTACCGCAGGCCTTGATGAGTTCACTTGGGTTTAATTCAAATAACTCGCCTACGAGTTTAACTGGAACTAATTTTACGCCATAGTTCCTGGCTAAACTATAAATGGCGTGAAAAGTTGGGTGCACAATTACGAGCTCTGAATCAATAATCTTAGTGTAAGTTAACATTAACGTAACTGCGGCCGCAGAACCCGGGTATATGTCGAGGAAGCTATGGTCAACTTTAGTATATGATTCCAGTTCCTTTATGAGCTCATTGTATAAGTCATCGTGTTTATATAGGTTTAAGTACTCAGCGTATTTTGAAACATATTCTACCACATTCCTTGATGGTGGATAAGGTGATTCATTCAAGTGCAATCTAATCATTTCCAGTCACATACACGTTTTAATCTTGTTCATTTATTTGTAATATAAAGTATATATTTTGAAGTTCGAGCTGCCAGACGTGATGGAGAATGTTTAATGCTGAGTCTCGGAGAAAATCCATTACAACTATTGTTAAGAAACTAGTTACGAGTGATCCTGTTCTGAGGAAGTGCGTTGAAATAGGAGTCATTAGCCCATCTAAAACAGCTGAGCTCCTGAAACCAGCCGTTGAAGCCTACTTGGAAACAAGTGTATCGCTACCAGCCATTAAAATCGCGTTGACTCGTTTAATGGAAGAGTTGAAATCCGTGAGAGATAATGATAGATCAGCTAGCGTTACTAATATATTGTCTAGAAGTAGTGTCGAGTTGAAAACAGATATATCAATACTCATAGTTAGAATAACGGCAATGGATAAAATTTACCCCGCAGTAATAGAAGTTTATAAATACGCTAGGTTTCTCGCAGTAATGCATAGTGCTACAGCTGTAACCATAGTTACTGACTCAAACAGCATAGAGCTGTTTAGAAAATACGTTCACAGAGAAGAAGTAATGCTTGAACAAAGAGATCTAGCTGCAGTAGTGATCGTTAGCCCAGAAGACATCATGTACACTCCCGGAGTAGTTTCATATATAACGGGGATATTATCAAGTGAGGGAATAAACATTGTTCACGTTGAATCAAGTTACAGAGATACAATAATCGTGCTTTCGAAACAGGATGCTTCCAGGGCATTTAACTTACTTATAAATCTACTAGAGGCTATTCGCACACTAAACAACAAAATGTTTAGATCTATGTGAATACTGCGAGGAAAAAGGTTTATTTTCTCAGCTTCTCACGTCTACCGTAGACCAATAGTATTATTGCTAATGTAATACCGTAGAGCATCATTCTCTCTGCTTCAGGGATGTTAAATATTGTGAAGAAGCTATCTAGAACCGTTAGTACTAATACTCCTCCAATGGCGCCTATGTAATTGCCTCTACCAGCTGAAACACCGCCTAGGATAGCGGCTACTACTGCTTGGAGAGAGTAACCTGAGGCGAACCCGTATCTTGAAGGTATCAGGATGAATCCTAGTAGGAATAATCCTGATAAAGCGCCTAGTGCACCGCTTAATGAGTAGGCGATTACGGCAATCAAATTCATAGGTATACCGGAGTTATGGGCTGCTATTGGATTATCACCTATAGCGTATATGCATCGGCCGAGAACAGTCTTCGATAAAATAACTATCACTACTATGGATAGGAGTAGCCATATGATGGTTATTGTTGGGAACGATGAAAGCTCTATTACCTCTTTGGTGGCAATTCCTGGAGCAGTACCTTTCGTTATAGCAATGCTTAGCCCGTAAAGTAAACGTCCCGTAATATAAGTCATTATCAATGCAGGTATCTTTAGGTACCTTGTACCAACACCGTTCAAAGCACCGAATAATAAGCCCTGGGCTAGTATTACTAATATTACTAACCATAATGGATGTGACTGGAGAAGCAAAGCGCTTATAACCATTGCGCAGGACGCTTGGTCTCCAACCGATATGTCGATCTCGTTTCCACCTAGAAGGAGCACCATTGTTTCTCCTATCGTCATTAAACCCAGCGGCACAGCGAGCACTAGGATCGATTGTAGATGACCTGGTGACAAGTAGCCTGGTGATATTATTTGTCCTACTACGAGTAGTACGCTGAAAACTATGTAGGGTGTTACTAACCTCATGTAAGTTCTGAACTTGATTGATTCAAATAATTTGTTCACGTTAAGTCTACTAATCATTTATCTTCCACCCCTCAAGTACATTACTACTGCTAGTAAACCTAGAACAACAGCTGAGTAAACTAGGTCCTGCTGGTAGAATGGTACCCCAAGCGAGAAAATCAGGTTTCTCATGAAAGTTAAACCTATTGCTGCGCAGATTGTTGCAACACCGTCCCCAACGCCACCTGTGAATCTGGCTCCTCCTATAATAGCTGCTAAGATCGCGGTCAAAGTATATGGTATCCCTATCTTTGGATCCCCTGAAGCAATTATACCCGTCATAAATAACGCTGCTAGACCAACAAACAAGCCATTTAATGTAAATGCAATAAATTTGATCAAATTGACGTTTATTCCTGCAATGAATGCTGAGTAGGGATTGCTTCCAGACGCGTAGAAGTGCAGTGAGATCTTATTAAACCTAAAATACAACCATATAAGTAATGAGGCCAGCAAACCTATGATCACCATTGGTATACCCCACAATCCATCCATGAATAACCTATAGTACCAGTTGGGTATAGGCCCCTCTGGTTTATTTAAGATAACTAAGGCTAAACCAGACCATATCGAAGATGTTGCCAGCGTGCCTAGAAAAGAGTTTACACGTAGTAATCCCACGATAATACCGTTTACTATTCCAACAGCTAAACCAATAATTAAATGCAACAAAATAAATCTATAGTCCCCAATGCCGTGGTACAGGTAAGCGTATACTGATACTACGTTTGCAAGCGTTAAACCAGCTCCCACAGACATATCAACTTCTCCCGTAACTAGAACAATTAACTCGGCTAATCCGAGAAATGCTAGTGGAACAGCCAAAAGAGTAATAGAGTCAATGTACATTAACGTTCTCGGGTTAACTATGACGTTGAGTATTATAATGCCGAGCATGAAACCAATGCTTGTAAGCATTATCTTGAGGTTTATGTACTCTTTAATTAATTGAAGTTTAGTGTTCCTCATGTTGGAGATCACCCAGCTGTTCCCTTAATGCTGGCCTCCATTATTAGATCTTCTCTTAGCTCTTCTCCTTTGAATTCACGTATGATTCTCCCCTCGAAGAATACTAGTACTCTATCCACTATGGGTAATAGTTCTTTGATATCGCTTGAGAAGAATAACACTGCTTTATCACCAGCTAGTTCTTTAACTATGTTCAGTATTTCTTTCTTAGCTCTAATGTCAACCCCTTTAAGCGGATCATCTAGGAGTAAGACTTTTGGATTCACTGTTAATCCACGAGCTAAGTATACTTTTTGCCTATTGCCTCCACTTAAGTATAAAACCGGTTGATCAGGATCTCTGCAAGCAATGTTCAGTTTTTTAATCATTTTAACCGCGTGCTCTTTTTCAAGTTTAGATAATACAGGTTTATGTAAACCCCTCCATAGGTTTAAGATTAAGGATATATTCTCCCTTATGGATCTAAGTAGAAACACTCCTTCCAACGTATCCCCAGAAACATATACAATACCGTGTTTAAGTGCATCACGAGGAGAATTGATCTTCACATCTCTACCCTCCAGGGAAATAGCACCTTCATATGGTAAAAGCCCGTAAATAGCTCTTAAGAACTCGGATTGGCCTTGGCCAAGTAGTCCTGCTAATCCAACTATTTCCCCTCTACCTACATCTAATGAAACATCCTTAACTTTGTCGTTTACACTTAAGTTCCTTACTGATATTACAGGTTTCCCGGATACTGCTTCCACAGCTGCTTTTGGAACATATTTGTACCCGCGGAACTCCTCTGCGAGTTCCCCAACCATGGCTTTAACGACTTCATCCATGCTGACTTTCCCGAGATCATATATGTCGACTAATCTACCATTCCTCAAAACTATTGCTTGATCGGAAACCCTGAAAACCTCCTCAATTCTATGAGATATGAAAACAATAGTTGTTCTAGCGTTGTTCTTAATTTCAATCATAGTTTTAAATAATTCCTCCCTCTGCTCCTCGGATAAATAGTTCGTGGGTTCATCTAGGAATAATAACTGCGGCTCGAGGATCAAAGATTTCGCTATTTCAACTACTTGTTTCTCGCTGGGCGATAGTTCTCTAACTAGTTTGTCTAATGGAATATTGACACCTAATTTATCCATGAACTCAGCGACTTTATATATCATTCTATCAATATCTATGAAACCTAGTTTCGTGGGTTCAATGTTCAAGAGCAGGTTATTAATAACAGGTAAATCTGGTACAAGACTAAACTCTTGGTAAGCAGCAGCTATTCCATACCTGCGTGCATCCTTAGGAGACCTTATTACGAGTTCTTTTCCCTCCTTTAAAATCCTACCTCTATCCGGTTTCAGAACACCTGTCACTAATCTTACAAGAGTACTTTTACCTGCACCATTTCCACCCACTAAACCATATATTCTGCCCTCTTCGAGGGAACATGTAAAATCCTCAACAGCTTTTATTGGTCCAAAGCTCTTTGTTAAACCCTCAAGTCTCCACATTTCTCCCATATTCATCTAACCTTCTCTTTATAACATATTCTTAATTAAAAGCATATAGGGAAATTTATAATCTTTAAAAAAATGGATTGAACTTATACTTGGACACTATAGTTATCCAGGTTTAATGAAGTACTGATCCACTACTTCGTCGGGTACGAAGTAATCTATTTGATACGTGTCCTCCATGAACTTGTATTCCTCGAGTAGTTTTGGAACATCATCATTAGTTATAGCTGGTGGCAGCGGCAACCAAACCGTGATACCTGAATATGTTTTACCTTTCTCTATTCTTGGGTGACTCATGTTGAGTTGCCATCCCTGGGCGAGTCTAACAGCGAATTTTAATGCGTCAACGCTGTATCCCGGTGGATTTAATCTAATGTATCCTTTGAACTGTGGGTCAGCTTTCATTATATCCGCCCATATCTTCAGTGAGGCTATAGTATAATCCATGGTCCATATCTTCGGGAAGCATGGGTCACCTGGCTTAATTCCAGCTAGCTCGAATGCTTTATATACACCTAGGAAGTGTCCGTCTTGCTCCAGGACAGCGTCTATTTGGCATCGATATGTCTGTATTATGGGTGTCATTCTCTCCATAGCGATGTCGAAGTTCCATGCACCTTCTATTTCAGCAAGTACCTTTATTCCAGGATACTTCTGCAAGACAGCGTGAGCACCCTGCATTCTCGCGATGTTAGCTGGGTGACCTGAGATACCAGTAACGATCACTATATTGCCTTTGCCGCCGAGTTGTTGAGCAACCCATTCAGCCATGTCGGCAAACCACTCCGAGTGATCGATGACCACGTTTACAACGTATGGGCTATCAATGGGTTGATCAGTTGCGACAACTATTATTCCGGCCTTGTTAGCTTCCTCTATAACGGGGTTTAATCCAGTTAGAGAGTTAGGGTTAATGATTAGGACATTGACTCCTTTCTGAATAAGACCTCTAATATCTGAGATCTGTGCACTTACTTCGGGACCTGACGCTGTTACATAGTAATCTTTAATTAATCCCTTAGCTTTAAATATCTCAGCATATTGAATGAAGTCTTGAATATGCTGCGTTCTCCAAGGCCAACCATATGCTCCTACGTTGAAACCTACGATTATCTCCTTTGCACCAGTGGGAGTTGGTGTTGTTGTAGTGGGAGCGGGTTTAGTCCCAGTCATTAGAATAACTCCGGCGATTGCAACTACCGCCACAATTACTATGACGAGGATTGCAACTACGCTCTTAGAGACACCTTCTAGAATATATGACTTAGACATTTAGTAGGTACACCTCTTCATAATTAAATGTTCACCAAGTATTTATAAATATTTATTTATATAAGGACATTAAAATCTAATATTGGTGTATACCTTATATGCAGGAACCTGTAGATATATTGATCAAGAGGCAAATCGAGGAACCAGATATAGTTGCCAAGGAGAAAAGTGAACGACTCCTCAGGGCCTTGGAACTTAAATCCCCTGATAGAGTCCCAGTGGGGGGCTTAGGCGGAGACATTATTCCATACTATGGTGGTATTACCTGGTATGATTTATCCTATAATTATGAAGACGGCGAAAGAGTCCTCCAAGGCGTTTTGAAGTTCGCAACCATGATTCCACAAGATTTCCCCTTCATATCTGCACCATATGGTATACAGGGATCAATCATAGCCGTAGCGTTTTCGGATAACCCCATATTTCTAAAATCAACTCTACCTTACATGGGCCCAGATCTCATTAGGGGCCCTGTTCACGACGTACTTCAAGATAAGTGGACAAAGTGGCCTGGACGAGAACTAGGAGTTGATTACCACCCCCAATTCATAGGAGGAGAATTCATGAAGCCAGAGGAGTACAAGTACTTGATAGAAGACCCCGTGGAATTCATAAACAGCACTATCATTCCCAGAGCGTGCCCAGGTCTCGGTAAGCCCGGTTCTCCCAAATGGAATGCTTCACTTGTAACTATTGGAATACTGTACCATAAAATGGTTAACTTTATGAAAACACTGTTCACGGAACTAAGTAGAAGAGGCCACACCGGGTTCCCAATATCAGCGGCACATGTACCAGCGGACATGATTGGAGACTTCATGAGGAATCCTACTGGAGCAATACTTGATATGAGGAGATATCCTGATGATTTCAAATCAGCCTGCGAGTCCCTGATGAAGCCTATTTTAAAGTTTGCAACAGCTGTACCTCCAATTCCACCAGTGACTTTAGCTCTAATTCCACTACATCTTAATGAAATGCTTTCCCCAAAACTATACAATGAGTTCTACTGGCCTTACCTGAAAAGAATAATTAATGAGTTACTGAGTAAAGGGTACAAGATCTTCATGTTGATTGAGGGAGATCACACTCCTCACCTAGATACCTTGCTTGAACTACCAAAGAGTTGGGGTATCGGGTGGTTTGAGCGACCAAGAAACTTCATTAAAGTATGGGAGACCCTTAAAGGACACACAACAGTAATGGGTGGAGTACCTACCACGCTTTTGATTAGTGGAACACACGATAAAATTGAGGAATACGTGAAGAACTTAATGAGCAACATTAAACCAGAAGGAGGCTTCATCATAGCCCCCAGCGTCATGGAGTTACCCAGGGAAACACCTTTATCAAATATTAGAGCATTCATAAACGCTGTTGAAAAATACGGAAGATACTGATTTAGCGAGGACATTAAGTACTGAGTTAAAGTAAATCTAATGTAACGAGTGTGTACCTAAATTGCCTAAATGGAATTACTGTAGTCTTTATTCTTCGAATCCAGTGGGGAGTTGAGCAGAGGCATCCAAAAATTAGGATGAATGCGGGAACAGCCTTCGTTCTACGTGGATTTACTTTTCCTTGCTGGTTTCTTAAAGTAACTTAGTACTTCCTTCGCTCTCGGCCCTGCAAGCCATGTTACTAGTTCTTCTGTTAAACCATAGGCTTTCGCTATACCTGCAGCGTATTTTGGGTTACTTGTAAATATTATTCTGAGATATGGTATTACATCGGATTTTATTGCTGCTTTACTTGTTAGTAGTCTTTTAGCTAAGTGCTCTGCTAGTGCTTCCCTGTATTCTCTGGATTTCCTTGTCTCCGCTAATAACTTGATTCTTTCAGGCATCTTGAAGGCTACAAATTTACCTTTATATGTTTTCCTAGCGAAAGCTACTCCTGGGCCCATCATGTCGAGGGCGTATGATAGTAAATCCCAGTTCTGAGTTTTCACTATTCTACCGAAATACTGGTCTGCCCTACTTAAAGCTTCATACGCTCTCCAAGCTTCCTCCGGGTTATCGTACCATGATGGTATGTGCTCGTTAATCCAAGTCTTCATTTCATCCGGGGTTAAATCAGTAGACGTAATTGCTTCTCGTGCTTGAAACACGTACCTAGATGAGAATATTTTTCTTAGAGCTTCCCATGGAGCATAAACCCTGTTCCTATAGGTTGAGATAGCTTTCACTGTCTCCAAAGTAACTCTTCCATCGAAGGCCGCTGCAGCCTCTAAATCGTTTATCGCGCTTCTTAAGTCTCCTTCACTTCTCTTAGCTATTTCTTTGAGGGCCTCTTGATCACACTGCAGTTTCTCCGCTTGACAAATCCTCTTTAACACCGTTACGACATCTGTTTCCCTTAATCTATCCATCGCTATTACTTCTGATACATCTCTTAGTGGTTTCAAGTGTTCTCTATACGGGTTATTAGCGGTCATAACTATGGGGTTTCTCGTATTCCTTATGACCTCCAGGATTGCTTCAACGCCTCCCAAGTCTGCTCTGGGATCTAATCCATCTACCTCATCGAGTAATATTACCTTTCTCCTGGCTCTCAAACCAGATGTTTGAGAAGCAACTTTAGCTAGTCTCTCAATATCCTCTTTCCTCCTGCTATCACTAGCGTTCATTTCAAATAACTCGTAGCCAAGGGTTCTAGCAACTGCTTCAACTAAGCTGGTTTTACCGCATCCTGGTGGTCCATGTAGTAGAACGGATTTTTTCCCCGGTGCACCTTGATCCCAGGATTTAAGCCATTCTAATAGTGCTTGCTTAGCTTTATCCTGGTTCACTACTTCATCTACGTGTTTAGGCCTATACTTAATGATCCAGGGCAACCTAGCAGTGCTCAAATAATACTACACCTTTATCTTCCTACCTACTAGGGCGAGTCTAGCTAAGAAAGCATTCAACTGTATCTCATCATCTGCTCCTTCAACAAGCCTGAACTGTATTTCACCTATATAGTCAGCTATCATGACTTTGAGTTCTTCAGGTAGCTTGATCTCCGTGCTGAATATTTCTCTATGAATCTGCTTAACAATATCTAAACCACTTAACCCATAGGCGATCATCAGGTCACGTAGCTTCTTCCTAGCTTCAACGAAGCTCCCCGATAAAGCTAGTTGAAGCATTTCTCTAACTTCCTTCGGGTGTGCTAATCCAACAACCTTGAACACTGTTTCCTCAGTGACTTCGCCTACCGCTGCTGCTGCCTGTAGAATATTTATAGCTCTTCTCATATCTCCCTCCGATACATCGTATATTGTTTCCAGTGCTTTCACATGGCATTTCACTTTCTCATTTTCACATATGTAGTTTAACCTTGAAACAACATCTTCTTTCTTGAGCGCAGTGAACCTGAATACAGCGCACCTGCTTTGAATAGGCTCAATTATTTTACTTGGATAATTAGCTGTTAAAATGAACCTAGTGTTAGCGGAGTATAACTCCATTAACCTCCTAAGTGCTTGCTGAGCATCAGCAGTCATGTTGTCTGCTTCATCTAAGAGAACTATTTTAAATGGTACTTCACCCGCGATCTTCGACCTAGCGAACTCTTTAACCTTTGTTCTAATAACCTCTATTTTTCTCTCATCAGACGCGTTAAGTTCCAGCATGTATTGCCTATAGTTTTCGCCATATAAGTCGTGGGCGAGAGCGTGTGCAACAGTTGTTTTACCGGTTCCTGGGGGACCAGCAAACAGCATGTGGGGTACATTCTTCTCGGATATGAATTTCCTCAATCTCTCAACAATTTCCTTTTGATTAATAACCTCATCGAGAGATTTAGGCCTGTATTTCTCAGCCCAGAGAAGCTCACTCAAATAGAACACCTTTTACTGGGTACTACCCCTTAAAACTATACTTTAATTAAGGGTAATAAAGGGGGGAGAGTAGTTGGATTATCAGGGAGGATTAAGCTTTGAATGGTTTAATTGAGCTTCTTGGATCACTCATAATCAGTTTCATTAACAGGGATTTTGAGGAAGAAGAGGTTAAAGCAGCTTACATTGGGTCCCCGTTGAGGATATTTATTGAAGACGACTACGTTGAACTAGTTAAAGGAGCAGAGTATACTTTACCTAGGTGGATTGCCAGAATCCTATATGAGAATAATAGGGTTAAAGAAGTAGATAAAACCATTGATGAAACAACAGTAGCTAGAATATACTTCAACGAGAATCGGAGTAGAGGCCAACTAAAATTCGAGAAGCTGCCGGGCTACTTCTATAGTAGAGTTAAGGAGCAAATAAATACAATGATGAGAACATATAGGGAGATAACTGATCTAAGTAAAGCGCATCAAATCGTTCAATCAATTACGAGTTTATCTAATACAACCAGGAACCTGTATAAGACGAGGCTAAGTAAGATCTTGAGCATGATGGGGGGAGATATTGGAATGGATGTACTTGCAGATCTAAGCGAGGAGGAAAAGCATTTGTACAATACATTGAAAGCCATACTAGATGTCTTCAACTCGAAGATCTTCGAGGTTGAGAAACGTGTCTGACTCTGTTGCAAGCTCGTTCGTAGACTATGTTCAACAATTTAGAAACTTCATTGAGAACTTTAGGTCAAAGGAGGGCGTGTTAAAATACTATGAGAGAGTGTGGCAATTAATTAGAATGGGGCAAAGAAGCCTGATACTGGATTTCGATGACTTAATACTCTTCGACCAGGATTTAGCTGATAAACTCGTGGATAATCCCAGCGAGGTTTTAGAGGCATTTAATCAAGCGCTTCTAGAAATTATTATGAGAGAGAACCCCGAGTACGCTAAGCGAGCTAAGAGATTCTATGTTAGGATAAGGAACCCACCGAAGATCATGAAGATCAGAGAGTTAAACAGCGATTACATAGGGAAACTAGTCGCAATAGAGGGAATAGTGACCAGGGTTACTAGGGTAGATGCAAAGTTGGTTAAAGCAGTGTATAAACACATAACAGAACTCGAGGAACACGAGTTCGAGTACCCGCCTGAAGGAGTTATAACCGATAAAGTGGAGAAACCCGCATACTGCCCCGTCTGCAGGAAACCCGGTAAATTCGAGTTAATGGTTGAGAAAAGCGAGTTCATTGACTGGCAGAAACTAGTTATACAAGAGAAACCGGAGGAAGTGCCTGGTGGTCAAATACCGCGCTCAGTTGAATCCATTTTAACCGGCGACATTGTGGACTCTGCTAGGCCTGGAGATAGAGTAATAATCACTGGGATACTCCGGGTTCTACCTCTCACAGGCCTACCTGACCGTAGGGGTCCTAGGAGCATATTTGCTTTCTACATTGATGTAAACCACATTGATGTCCAGGAAAAAGTACTAGAAGAAATAGTTATCACTAGGGAAGATGAGGAGAAGATATGGGAGCTTGCGAGAGACCCATGGATCAGGGAGAAAATAGTTGCCAGCATAGCGCCAGGTATTTATGGTTACTGGGATATCAAGGAGGCTATTGCTCTACTTCTCTTCGGTGGATCTCCCAAAATGCTTCCCGACGGGACGAGGATCAGGGGAGACATACATGTATTAATAACAGGTGACCCTGGTACAGCTAAATCACAGTTACTACAGTTCACAGCTAGATTAGCTCCACGAGGACTGTACACTAGTGGAAAAGGCTCAACAGCTGCTGGATTAACTGCAACAGTTTTAAGGGATAAACTCACAGGTGAATACTACCTGGAAGCAGGCGCCTTAGTTTTAGCTGATGGGGGAGTTGCATGCTTACACCCAGATACACGTGTACTCGTAGACAACGAGTACGTTAAAATAAGTGAATTATTCGAAGAAGAGGTAGCAGTAAAAGCTTTCACGAAAAATGAACCTGTGGAGTTAAACTACTTGGAGCATGTGGTTGTAAGCTTAAACCCCTGTAAATTAACATCAGAGAAAAGTAAATCCACTATTATAATGAGGAAACCATGGAGCGGTAAACTCGTGAAACTAGTGCTCGAAAGTGGGCACGAGGTCATATTGACGCCTGATCACCTCTTACTTGACGGAGACAACTTGAATTGGAGGCCTGCAGGAACATTTAAACCGGGTGATACACTCGTATCTCTTCTCAGAATCCCGAGTAACATGGAAGACGTATACATTATAGATATCGTACCCGAAGATTGGCTAGTTATCATTGAAACCCCGGGAGGAGAAGAGCTCTTAAGGATCATAAGTGGATTCAGAGGAAGAGTACATAACGGGGAATTACTGATTGGAGAAGATAAAATATATGTTAAAACAGGATTACTGAAGCAGAGTAAGGAAATAGTTGACTCAGTAAGTAGGCCTTTAAAGTATAAGATTCAATCCGTGATCGAAGACCTTACGGTAAATAAGGTAACACCGGAACTAGGTTACTTAATGGGGTCTGTTCACGGCGCTGGCAGGGTCGAGAACTTTTATGGAAAAGAATTCATCGTCATTGAACAGATAGATGAGGAAAAGTACATTAATAAGTTACTCGACGTAGTGTCGAGAATAACTGGAAGAAACCCAGTATTAGAGCGTTCAAAAACGAAGTGCACTGAGTCAGAGGAGTCAAAGTGCTTGAGCACTATTATTAAAATTAAAATAGATTCACACCTATTATCCCATATCACGAGGTACTTCACTGAAGAGAACTTAAGGCGCCTCTTGAAACTCCCAGATAACACTTTAGCAGCTTTCATGGCAGGTTTATTTGACTCGAGTGGATCAATAACCACTATGCAAACCAGGAATAAGAAGGAACCGATTATCACCGTGGAAGCAATTATTACTTTGAGGAACATGAATGAAGCAAAAGCATTATCAATTGCTCTACGCAGATTCGATGTATACTCCAAGGTTAAATCACGCGGAGAGAATGCAGAAGTAATTATCACTGGTAGAACCAACTTACTTAAATTTATCCAAGTAATTAAACCCTATAGCTTGAAAGCTGAAAAAGTAGATATACCAGGCCTAGATCTTGCTTTACCCGAAGAAGAACCAGTGCCTAGAAGACTATCCGTTGAAATAATTAGAGAAATAAGTAATGATGTAACCAGGGAGCTTACAAGCGAAGCACTAGGAGTAGTGCAAACTCTGTCTTCAGGTAAACAATTAACAAGGGAAACGCTTCTCAATGGGGTTGAGGAAATAGGTTATGATAAGCTCTCGAAGAAAAGTAGGGAGCTTGTAGCATTAGCTATCAATAGGGACTACTACCTAGATAGAGTGGTTAAAGTAGAATACGTGGACTACAATGGCTTCGTATATGATCTATTTGTTCCCGGATTACATAATTTCCTTGCTGAGGGATTAATCGTACACAACTGCATTGATGAAATTGATAAAATGAGGGAGGAAGATAGGAGCGCTATTCACGAAGCACTAGAACAACAAACAGTCAGTATTGCTAAAGCAGGTATTGTCGCGAGGTTAAATGCTAGAACATCGGTGCTGGCAGCAGGGAACCCGAAGTATGGTAGATATGATCCAACTCAACCAGTAAGTAAGAACATTGACCTTCCTCCAACTATTTTATCGAGATTTGATTTAATTTTCATAGTTCAAGACATCCCGCAATCCGAGCAAGACAGGAAACTAGCTAAACACATACTGGGTATTCACACCGAGGAAGAGAAAGCAAGAGGATTCATAGATCCCCAGCTACTCAAAAAATACGTTAGCTACGCTAGAAGATACATAAGACCACAGTTAACACCCGAAGCAGCTAAGCTAATAGAAGAATTCTACGTTAACTTGAGACAAGCATCGTTGACAACGGGTGAAGGAACAACTATTTCAGCAATAGCTATAACTCCTAGGCAACTAGAAGCATTGATAAGGCTCACTGAAGCACACGCTAAAATGGCGTTAAAGCAGAAAGCCACAATTGAAGATGCTGAAGAAGCAATCAGGTTAATGATGACTACTCTCTCAAGAGTAGGCTTTGATGTTGAAAGCGGGAGAATAGACATTGATATACTTGAATCAGGGGTATCAGCATCGAGGAGAGAGAAGAGGAAGAGATTCGTGGAATTCTTATTTAAGCTGCTGGAAGACGTTGGCGGAGAAATAGAGGTTAACGAGTTATACAATAAAGCGAGAGAAGAAGGATTTGAAAGAGAATTCGTGAAGGAAGTGTTGATGGAGCTTAAACGAAGCGGCGAAATATATGAGCCAAGAGTTGGTAAAATAGCAAAGGTTAAATAGAATCAATTACTCAAAACTGAACTCACTGACTAGTCTTACTTGAAACCCATTTCCTCCTATACTCCCACAGAGATGGAGGAGTCCACATAACCCATAGTGGTAGAGCTTTAACAAACTCGTATGCTTCTTCCCAGCTACCTAAACCAAGTTTCTCAGCTAACTCCTCGAGGCTCATAGGTGTTCTAATGTACTCTCTAACAATCCTTAACACTTCCTCAGTTAAAGGTACTTCTTTTTCTCCTACTTTAACAACAAATACTAATTCCCTAGTTTCACTCAAAGCATGTTCACCCATACACGACCCATTATTAAACAAGCTTAAAAAACTTACGCGATAAATGGGGCCGCCGGGATTTGAACCCGGGACCACCGGCGCTCCGGGATTCCTGGCTACGGGGGATATCCCCCCAGGCCGGCATCCTAGCCAGGCTAGACGACGGCCCCCTTCTTGGCTATTTATTTGTAAAGCGTTTAAAAGTAATAATAAGCTTTTCGAATTGAAAACTATTCACATGGTGTAATACTTTTAGCCACCTCTCTCCTTTTAAAAGGCAGTATTGATATAACTCTTAATTTAAATGAATAAACTTCTAAATATCGCTTTTCAAGGTTCTATGCGGCTTTTTACATAGATTTTTTAATATGTTATACGGCCGAGCTTTTAGTATTATGTGTTAAGGTGTATCAATCCTTGAATCGATTTGAGGGATTAAATGATGCCTATTAGGTATAGGTGTAGACACTGCGGCTACGTGTTATATGAGTTTAAGGGAGTTGGCCAAAGCTATATTGGAGCTCCATCGCCCCTCGAAGTAATTAAGTTGGTTGGCCATATATGCCCCTCATGTAAGAGAGTTCTAGAGTTGCCGAGGAATAGTTTCAAGGACTACATCATGATAAGAACCATGATGCCGAGTACCCCAAGTATTCGATACAGGCACTTAGAACCCGTGGAGGTTAAAGCCGCGAAAACATAGTTTCAATTATCTCATTAAACGAATCTAAGCTATAACTGGTTTTGTATCTGCGAAGAGCTTTAATGACTTTATCTAAGTCAAACTTCAAGAGTTCCCTCAGCTTACTAGCGTACTTGTACCTGTATAGTAGAAAAGATATGAAAGATGTTAAATTAACTGGTTTCCTGGATAAACGTGAACTTTCCCAGTCTATTACTTTGATTAATCCATTACAATAGAATACGTGGCCTCCTGGTCTATTTATTTCACTGTGATCTATGCCGAGGCAGTCCAAGTGGTGGAGTGATTTAAGCGTGCTTAGAAGCAGTTCTTTTAATTCATTCACTTTTCCACTTGACACTAGTTCATTTAGAACAATTGTAAAAGACCTGCATTCATGAGGTGGAAGTAGCTCGTAGAACACGTATGAATCCCTGTAAAGATAGACTCTGGGAGGTAAACCAGTTGGCTCAGCTTGCTTCATGAATTCTGCTTCCCTAATTAAACTACTTCTCCTACTATCAACTCTTAGTAATTTCAAGGACCCCAATCCGAGTTTAGAGTGATAAGCTATGGTAACTACGGCCGTGTAACCTCTCCCAAGTAGTCTTAAACCATGAACGTCTACTCCTGTTTCAAGTAGATACACGAATCCATCATTAATTAAAGTGCTTGTTTTAACATGGAGATCGCTGCATTGATCCCTCGGGAAACAGAGGACTCTTGTAATATAGGGATCCATTGATTTCAGGAAATGCACTTCTCCATCCAAACCGGTGTCTTCAAAACAAAGTCCCTTAACCATTTACCTGCACCACTTGATATAAGCCACTCCACTACATCAACGCTTGCTATCTCCACTGAGGGTTTAACTAGTTTAAAGTGAGGTGAAACCGTGAACTCTAACCACCTGGATCTAAGTAGTTCCACAACATTCGTGGTTGTTCTCCTGTCAAGTGAGTCGAGACAACCGTTATGAGTTACCCAGGGCCCGTATCCTTTACCTAAGTGCTTCCTCATAAAATTCACTAATCTTTCTTCTTCGTGAGCAATGCACGGGCCTCTGTAATGCTTGAACTTGTTTAAGTAGCATTCATCTAGTTCAACACCTATAACAGCAGTATTTCTCTCATTAGTCCACGCGGAGTAATCAATCACTCTTAAATCAAGTAAATCAAGGATCTTAGCCAGAGTTGATGAAACTCTGAAAGCTTCACCCCATATGACATCTGGCGGTAGATCTTCTCGTAGTTTATACGTGATGAAGATTATGCATCTATCACGTATTGATTCAATTATTCTCGAAGAATCAACCAACGAGTTATCCTCGAAGAACACTGAGTCAGGGTTCTTTAAGTAACACCTGGAGGCTATAATAAAAGATGAGAGGCTCCTTAGATTCACGCTTGCAGTTACATTACGCAATGGGTCAACCGGATCTGGCATGTACACGCATGAATCAGGGTACTTTGACCTGAGCTCTCTCATTAAATCCTTGGTTAACTTCTCCCCTAGAGTATTAATAAATACTGGTGGCTTCCACTTTGATGCTGCTTCTAGTACATTTCTGAAACCATTGTGAGCAATAACGAGTAATTCAACCGCGTACCCACTAAATCCCCTTGTTTTCACTTCCGCGCCGTAGACACCAATAGTTTTCATGAATTTCTTCAATAACCTAACATGGTCTCTCAATTCACTGTTTAACACGCTGTTAACATATCTTGTGTGGAAGGGTGTTCTATCAACAGCTGTTTTAGCGGAACTAGGGTCTAGTAGTTTTAAACCAGGCACTATGTCTGCTTCAACACCTCCTAATTTGACTCTAACATAGGGGTGCTCCGCGTACCTCAACTCATAGTATCCCAGTTCTTTCGAAGCTTCAAGGATTAATGAGAACCCTTTCTTCTCCAAGTCTTCTCTACTCCAATCACTTGGAAACAAAACAAATATGTCGAGGTCTCTATCACCGGATAACCAGGTATCATGCGCTATGCTTCCCTGCAAAGTAATGTCGGCTTCAATACCGTGAGTACTTAGAGTTTTCCTTAAAACATTCGCTATTTTATCATAGGTAGATAGTAGTAGAGAGTACTCCTCTGGCCTAGGTTTTATTTTAAGTAAAACACGTTGTTCAAGCTCACTCAGCTTACTCATCATTCACCACTAATGGAGAGCCTTTACTGTAGCATCACACTGCACAAGTTACTGTAAACAGGCCCCCTTGGGGTTAGGACACTCTTCTTGACATGTATTCCAGTTACATTAGAGTACCCGAAATCCATATCAGCGAGGTTTATAACTAATTTCACTAATTTATCCATATTTCTCGAACCCTTAACTCTCGCAATCGTTATATGTGGAACAAACTCTTCTCTCTCAGGTGGAACACCGAGTCTTCTCACTATGGTCTCAACTATTTTAGCTAATTCAACGAGTTTATCAGCTCCCTCCGCTACACCAGCCCACAGTACTCTAGGCCTAGAAATATTTGGAAACACGCCGACACCTTTCACGTGCATCTGAAACACCTGGTACTTTACTCCGTTGATCTCGTTGCATAGGGTCTTAACTAATCCTGCAGGGATTTCACCAATGAATCTAATAGTTAAGTGAATGTTCTCATCTTCAACGGGTTTAATATCGGCACCTGTTGCTACGAGTTGATCCCTTATTTCAATGAGTTTCCTTAAAACATCTCTATTCTCAATCTCCACGGCGATAAATGTCCTAATTAACTCGCTCATCAAGTGAACACCGTTAAACAAATCTTCAAGAATATTAAGAGTAAATCACGCTATATATTTTACTTTGGATTTAAGCCCCTGGAAAAAGAGAGGGAATAAGTGTTAGAGACGATATCTTAGGGTTAAATTGTTCAAAGCGATGCTAATGCTTCTAATACTTTTCTCGTCTCCAATAGGTACTTAGGTATCTTAACCCATGCTGTTTTCCTTGGATCAACTAGTTGACTCACACCGAGGTCAACTGTCAGACTAGCTAACATGTACGCATCCACCCAGTCAACACCTAGAGCTCTACTTAGCAGTTTAACTGCGATATCCGCGGCTTCTCTAAAGGAATCTTCTATTGTATCCATGGAGACGAGGATGTAGCTTGAGTCCCCGTACTCGACTATAGGCCATATTGGTGCACTGTTTTTCAATACACTTAGTTCAACTAGTACTCTACCTTCAACTTCGCAGGCAGCTACGCATACTTCCCCATGAGCCATGACCGCGTGGAGATCCCCAATACCAATTAACCCTCCGGGATAATATACTGGGAGGTAAACAGTGGCTCCTTCAGTTATGAACTTAGTGTCTAAGTTACCACCATGTCTACCCGGGGTACCGGTTGATGGTTTTTCACTCGATGCAACGCCTATTACTCCAATCATTCTCCATGCAGGTATATTAAAACCGAGGAATTCAACGTAGTCTCCTTTTACGTAGCATGTTCTTGTTCTAGCTTCCCTAATTATTTGAGGTAGGGCTCCTGCACCGGGCGCGGTTACCACGAATCCTTTGCTTGACGTCTCTATTCTCAGTATTTTCACTAATAGAGCGTCTCCTGGTTCAGCGCCTTCAACGTAGAGAGGGCCTGTTGCAGGGTTTACTCTATTGAAATCTATGGATGTAACTAAGTCTTTTTCGCTTCTGATTTGTCCACCAAGAGCGTCCACGGTGTTAAATTCCACGATGTCACCTGGTTTCGCATACTCGGCTGGTTCAATACCTGGATCAAAGGCGTACTGAACTTTCTCCTTAGGTAAAATTACTAACTTACCCATACTCATCTGCCCTTAAAGCAATAATTGCTACTTGAATATTATAACCTATTGATCTAACGGAGAGTTAAGCATGTTGAAGTGAATTAACTCTTCGCACTTGAAGCATCTCAATTGGTTTATTAGTACGTTGTTAACTATTTTCGTCTACTTGAGGAGTAGGTGTTTAGTGTGCAACGGTTATTTATACTTATAGCTGGAATGCCTGGCTCCGGGAAGAGCTTAGTAGTTCAAGTGGCTAGAGAACTTGGGTTATCTGTCTACAATATGGGAGATGTAGTTAGAGAGGAGACATTAAAGAGGTATGGTCAAATAACGCATGATTTAATGGTTAATGTTTCAAGGGTTTTAAGAATAGAGCGAGGAGACGAAATCATTGCGTTGAAAACAATTGAGAGAATACATAGTGACGAGAAAATCGTAGTAGTTGATGGCGTTAGAAGCCTTAAAGAAGTGGAAGTATTCCGGAGACATGGAGACACTGTTATAGTAGCTGTGCATGCTTCGCCTCGAGCAAGATTTAAGAGGCTTCTTGCAAGAAAAAGACCAGGCGACCCTGAATCATATGAAGAATTCGCTAGGAGAGATTTGACTGAGTTAAGCTTCGGGTTAGGCGATGTAATAGCTTTAGCTGATTACATGGTTGTAAACGAGGGAACAATTGAAGAAGCATTAAGTAAAGCAAGGAACATTCTATTAGAGCTGGTGAGAGAACATGGTGGAAATACTGGTTGAGACAGAGGTTCGACCAACAGAGGACATTGAAAAAGTGAAAAAAGCTCTATCAACCATAGTGATACTTGAGAACTTCGAAGTAAAAGAGATAACGACAGGGTTTAAAATTATACTATTGAAGTGTAATAGAAAAGAGTGCTTAGAGCCGTTGAGAAAAGCTATTAAAGTACAGCAGATAGAACCAGCTGTAAGAGCCTACTTGTACAAGAGAATTGAGGACTCTTCTCTAACTATACTAATACATAAACAAGCAGCGTTCGCAGGCAAAATCTCGCTGATAGATAGTGATAGAGAATCCCCATTAGGGCCAATAAAAGTAGAAGTATCCGGCAACTCTGAGGATATAGAGGAGTTAATAAATTATCTAACCAGCGGGGAGCGATGATCCCATGTGATCCAGGGTTCCCAAAAAATGATGAAAACACCTCAATGAGCCTAGTACATGGTTTCATAAGCAAATTATCATTCCATCCCTCGCTACTATTGTGTTCTTGAAGAACCTGAACGCATCGAAGAACACTTCTTCCTCACCATGTCTTGCACTAATGTGGAACAAAATAAGCATTTTTGCTCCTGCTGCAGACGCTGCTTTAGCTGCATCAGCTGCAGTTGAGTGCTTTTGTTCATGAGCTTCTTTTTCGTATTGACTAGTGAATGTTGATTCGTGGATCAATATATCCGTGTTCCTGCAGTTTTCAACAATGGTATCTGATGGAGACGTGTCACCTGTGTAGCACAATGTTTTTTTCGCAATCGTTATATGGAAACCATATGTTTCAATACTGTGATTAACTGGGAACGCTTTCAACTCTATTTTCGAGTCAACGTACCTGTAATCAGGTGTAATCATAGATAGTTCCAGTTTGAAACCTAGTTTAATCCAACCCGACTTAAGCATTTGAGATAGAGATTCTATAAACATCTGAGGGCCAGCCACTAATAGTTGCTCTTTTCTATTGGAGAGAGTCATCGATTGCAGTAAACCAGGTAAACCAAAATAATGGTCACCGTGGGCATGCGTGACAAACACTGCTTTAACTTTTATAGGACTTAAACCTTGCTTAAACATTCTAGCTTGACACCCTTCACCTGGGTCTAGTAGGTAGATATCTGAGTCGACTCTCAGCGCTATGCAGGGCAGTGACCGCGTGATAGGCATCGCCGCACCCGTACCTAGGAAAAAGATCCTGGCGTTCACCTTTTTCTCACCACGTTTATAGTTCTAGTCAGCGATCCGTGAACGTAGTCGTAATATCTCTCAGTCAACTTTAACCCATGCCTACTAATTAGTTCATCAACGTACTCTTCAAGCCACATTGGAGTCATGAAACACGCGTAACCCGATGGTGACAAGTACTCTGAGAGATTAGCCATGAAATCACCATATACTCCCTTGATCTCGACTCCGTGAGTACTAGCTCCTCTACCGTACGGTAGATCTGTTGCCACGTGCTCAACTTCTCTAAAAGTCAGGTACCGTGAATCCCCGAGTACAACAATAGATGGTGTCTTAAAATATCTTAGATTCTCCTCCATTCCCTTAGTTAACTCATAGTCTAAATCCACTCCAAGGGGGAATATGTCCATACGCCATGCTTCAATCAATATGCTACCGGTTCCCGCGAAAGGATCCAATATGGTGTCTCCTTCACGTGCTCTCGTTAAATTGATCAACACTCTTGAAACATCTGGTTTTAGAGCAATACTGCGTTTAAATGGTTTACTCATTGAATCCTCAATCAACTTCTTTAAGTCATTAACGTACATTTTTTCTCCCAAAATAGCGAGACCATCTGAGAATATTAACCTATACTCCCTTGCTCCCCGAAAACCCTGTCTTAGACTAGCTTTACTGAGGAATCTCTTAATTGCTGAGTCAGATACTGTTGACTTCAAGTTGGATACATGTACTGTTTTATCTTCAACCATTAATGCAGCTTCTTCAGCATCACTGAGAGAATACGCATTATATGCGTCAATTAAAACACCTGCTTCCTTGATGAATCCAGCTCTCCTCACTATTCTACCGGCAACACTTACATTGGTTTTCGACAAGCATATCATCGTGTAACATTTCAACGAGGCATGGGGATCATAGACTTCCAATAATGCTTTGAGCTCGCCTCTAGCTAAGTGCTCATTATTTCCACGCAGAATAAAGTATGATTGATACTTACTATTCCTAATAGAGTTCTCTTCTTCATCCATTTGTTCATTTACCTTGAATACAAATACTAAATTACTTCCCCGATAACACTATTTTATTATTTAACTCCTCAATTAGCTTACTAGATATATCAGCGTACTCAATTAAGTGATGATCATGCTTTACGCCGAGTGTATCGGCGAGAATTATCTTCGATACACCCGCTGACTCGAGTTTCTTAACTGCTTCTCCCACTAGGAGCCCATGTGTTGCAGCAACTATGATTCTCCTTGCCCCATTCCTTAACAGTATCTTAGATGACTCAGCTATGGTTCCACCGGTACTAATTATATCATCCACTATGATTACGTCTCTCCCCTCGATGTTTATTTCCCTAGGCATGTATCTTACTTCCCCTGTCACTCGGTCTCTTTGCTTAATGAGGTAATCATACTCGAGGTTATTCTGTTTAGCCGCTAAGCTTGCTCGTTCAAGTGCTCCTTTATCAGGTGCTATTACAACAGGGTTACTAGAGTGCTTTAAAGCGTGTTTAACCAGTATATCTGAAACCATTACATTGATTGATGATCCATCGAAGCACTCCAACACGCGTAAACTATGTACATCCACGGTTAATAAAACATCAACACCCGCTGATCTCAACATTCTCACAATTAGGCAGGCTGAAACAGGTTCACCGTTGAGAAAAACCTTGTCTTGCCTCGAGTATGCGAGGTATGGAATAAGGGCCACTGTTCTCGCCGGATTACTACGTTTCACGGCATCCACTAGGAGAAGTGTTTTCAGCAGTCTTTTTTCTTGCTCAGGGTACAATGTAGACACGACCACGGCTACACTTGATGTAATCTTCTCTGGTTCAAGGAGTCTAACGTAGAATTCTCCATCTGGGAACACTTTATCGTAAACGCCTACCTCAGTGGCTTGAAGCTTCTCAACTATAATTTTAGTCAACGAGTAGTCTGGGTAACCGATAACAGTCAACAAAACCATCACCTTGAGATATATTGGATTAAAACTAGTTAAATAATTGAGAGGTGCGTTTAAAGCATGTATAGACTTAAATCATTCGAACTAGATAGACCAGGTGTTTCTCAAGCTAGAATATGGGAGCCCATTGGAGATGGCAGAGTTAAATGCAACTTATGTCATAGGAGGTGTATCATTGTTCCAGGTGCTTTTGGGGCTTGTGGAGTAAGGTATAATCACGAGGGTAAATTATATACCGTTGTATATGGGTTATTGACTGCTGCGAACGCTGACCCAATAGAAAAGAAGCCCTTAATGCACTTTCATCCTGGAGCATCAGTGTTCTCTATTTCGACAGCTGGCTGCAACTTCTACTGCAAATTCTGCGATAACTGGGTTTTAAGTCAAAGTAGGTGGAGTAAAGTGTTCGGCGAACCATATGAACCCGTTGACGTTGTTGAACAGGCTAAACGATCGGGTTGCCAGGGGATAAGCTATACCTATAATGAACCAACTATATTCTTCGAGTTCATGTATGATACCGCGAGAATAGCTAAGCAAAACGGGTTATTTAACACTATTGTGACTAATGGTTACATGACGCCTGAAGCGATTAGAGAACTACAGGGTTTAATAGACGCAGCCACCGTGGATTTTAAAGGTGGTGGAAACAAGGAGTTTTATAGGAGAATCATGGGTGTACCAGACCCGGAACCCATATTTGAAAGTATTCTCGAGATGAGGAGAGCGGGTTTCTGGATAGAGATCACAAACCTAGTTGTCCCCGAAATAGGTGATAGAATAGAGGACATCAGGCACCTTGCATCCTGGATTGTAAACAACCTCGGCGAGGAAACACCATTCCACTTGCTTAGATTTCACCCTGATTACATGCTCCAAGATAAACCTCCAACTCCAGTTGAAACACTTGAAAAACTAGCCAAGGTAGCGAGGAATGAAGGGTTAAAACATGTCTACATAGGTAATGTCTGGGGTCACCCATTGGAGAACACTTATTGCCCGAAGTGCGGAACATTAGTAGTTGAGAGAAAAGGATTCTTTATTTCAAAGTGGAGGCTTAAAGAAGACTTCACTTGCCCTGTTTGCGGTTACAAATTGAATTTCCGGGGATTATTCCATGGTGTAAACTATAAGGGATTAGTCTGGTGGTAGAGTGCCATACTTCATAATAGTATTAGGAACAGCGGGAAGCGGGAAAACATCGCTATCAAGTGTTTTACAGACGTATTTAACGAGTCATCAATTAGACTCCATTATAGTGAACTTGGATCCAGCTGTTGAGGAGCTCCCATATGAACCAGACGTCGATGTGAGAGACTACGTTGATACAAGAGAATTGATGAGGAAAAATGGTCTGGGCCCGAATGGAGCACTAATAGCTTCAATAGATATGTTATTGATGAACGTAGAGGACATAAAGGAAGAAATATGGAGTTATAGAACAAACTACGTCATCATTGATACCCCTGGTCAAATGGAATTATTCGCTTTCAGGCAAACAGGCCCCCTAGTTCTAAGAGCAATAACTGGGGATGCGAAGTCCGTTGGATTATTCCTCATCGATTCCACTTATGCTATTCAACCATCAAACTTGCTATCCGCGCTACTTCTTGCTTCATCAACTTATGTTCGCTTAAAAGTACCATTGATAAATACTTTGACCAAAGTAGATTTACTTGAACCAAGTAACCTTAGAAGAATACTGGAAATAATGGATGACCCTGATCAGTTGTCAGCTGAAATAGTTTCTGAGAGGGACGCTAGGTTGATATGGGATCAAGAAGAAGTGTCAAGTATACTCGAGAAACTAATGGTGTTCGAGACAATACCAGTATCGAATAGGTCTGGCGAAGGCTTCGACGACCTATATGCTGCAATACAGCGAGTAGTAGCCGGTGGTGAAGACTACTACACTGAGGAATCCAACCCTGTGCTTTAACATGGTTAAATATTAAGGTTTCATTAAAAGCTCATTGAGTTGTTGTTAACATTCAGCATGATTATTGTCTGATCAACTTGTTTACTACTTCTCTGATTTTTGCTTCCTCTCTACGAGGTGAACCCTTGATCTCCATTGAACCAATGACTTGAAACTTTTTCTCCGCTAAGGACTCAGTGAGTTTTTTACCTGCCACAGGCCCCCATCCATGCACGGTTAACACTAGGATCCTCTTGTTGCTCGGGATTTTCGCTTTAATTAATTCAACAATGTACTTAGCTATTGGGTACAAGTCAGCGTCATAAGTAGAAGTCGCTATTATAATGTTCTCGGCGTCAAATAAGTCTCCTATGATATCGCTCTCATGATCCCTATACGTATCAGTGAACTTATAGATTCTGGGATCTATGCCCTGCTTCTTCAACTCATCTACAGCTATTTCAACTGCTTCTTCAACGAACCTATACATTGACGTATAGATTACTGCTGTCTTATTCTTTGATACTTGTTTAGCTCCTAGTTCCTGATACAAGTTCATGATATAACTTATTTCTCTGTACAATGGCCCATGCCCTGCTGCTATCAACTCAATGTTCAAATTCAACCTAGAGATCTTGTCAAGGTTTTTAGGAACCCAGTCAACATGGTGCCCAATGACGTTAGCAAAGTATTTCTGCGTAAACCACTTGAACACTGTTTTCTCATCACTCGGTAAATCTTCATAGAAAACTCTTGAGGGAATACCATAGGAGCCGAATACATCACATGTGAATAACACTTTCTCACTATCCAGGTAGCTTATAATAGTGTCTGGCCAGTGTAGCCAAGGAGTATGATAGAAGTATAAGGCATGGCCGCCTCCGAGAGCTAGTTTCTCACCATCATTAACTGGTTTAAATTTTACTGTTCTACCGTAGAAAGCTTGCATTAGGGAATTAGCAATCGAGTGACCGTATACAGTGATATTCTCAACTTTTTCAAGTAAGAGTTTGAGGGATCCACTGTGATCAGGCTCCATGTGGTGTACTACGATGTGCTTTATATCACTTAAATCAACTACTTGTCTAAGGGTTTCAATGTATAGTTCACTATAAACGTGTTTCCAACCATCGAATAAAACTACGCCCTCGGGTAGCGTTGCTACATATGCATTATATGTTATTCCTTCAGGTATATACCATAAACCCTCAAAGTATTTGACCTCGCTATCGTTGAGTCTAAGTAGATAAATGTTTCTCTTGATTTTCTCCACCAAGGTCTTCTGCATAGTTAAGCTACACCTAAACACCTGAAACAAAAAATTATAATACTTTTATTTAAGTAAGCAGAGTTAATTATCTCAGCTTGATTAGAGAGTTACATATCACACTTGCTCTTAGCTCTAGTTAAAGCAAGAGGTAGGTTCCTATAATTGTCGACTCTGATGAATTCGATTTTTAACTCACGAGCTGCCTCTTCATCGTGTAATGTGTCACCTATGAAGATTATCTTCGCGTTTTCATATTGTTCCTTGATATATTTCAGTTGGAGAACTCTGCTAGGGTATTTATCCCTTGTGATAATTTTGCCTAGGAATCCTTCTAGTCCGAGTTTAGTTAATAATTGCTCCGTGGATTTCATGCTTCTCATGGTTACAAGTAGTACTTCTAGCCGGCTTTGCACAATGTTCTTTATTGAGATGATATTTTCCGCGACATCTCCTAAGTTAAGTTTACTAATTGATTCCAATTCCTCAATCTCTATTAGATCCCATGCTTTACGTTTTAATTCCTCCCCTATTTGTAGATATGATAAGCTCTCAGCTAGAGGTTTAAGCGGGTGATCTAAGCCTATAATCTCGCGGATCCTTGACCTCAATTTCTCGAAATCTATGAGAACTGGTATAATTGTTCCATCAACATCTATCACTAAGACGCACTGCTTTGAACTCATACTTACTCAACGTGAACAATGTTGACGTTGGGCTCAGGTTTCAAATCCACTACTATCTCTCCTTTTCTAATATAGCCTATTAACATGGCTTCCGTGTTATATGCGTAGAATACTCTACCCTTAGCATCTACGCCTATGAATCCTAATGTATTTGAGCCAACTGATTTCTCAACGTGTTCCATGACTCTGTTTAAAGCTTGATACATATTGTTGCTTAATTCATACTCTAGGCTTAGTTTTAAGCAAGGCATTGTTCTTATAATATACTCACCTATCCCCGTTGAACTGCAAGCTATGGTACTTGTTGCATAGAAACCTGCGCCGGGTATTGGAGTGTCTCCAACTCTACCTGGGAGCTTTAATATAACGCCACCTGTACTAGTGGCAGCGGCTAAGACTCCATTATCGTCGATAGCTGTTGCGCCAACAGTGTCGTAAACGCTGAGTATACTACGCACTAGTACACGGTATAATTGATTATCACTTATGAACTTCCTCAGTGCCTCGTAGTAGTTATCAACTTGTTCTCCGCCAATAATCCTTTTCAATGAATCCTTATACCTTTCAAGCACGTGTGGAGGCATTGGTGGTAGTGGAGGTAAACCATGCATCAAAGCTAGTTTATCAGCGTTTTCACCTGCAATAATTACGTGAGGAGTCCTCTCAGCCACTATTCTAGCTAATAAAATAGGGTTCCTTGTTGCTTTAACAGCTGCTACTGCACCCATGAAACCTGTAGAAGTCATTAAACCGGCATCTAGTTCTCTCTCCCCTAAGATATTTGGGACTGAACCGTACCCTGCATTAAGGTAACCAGAATCCTCCATGCATTTAACCGCCTCAATAACTGTTTCCAAAGCACTATTAGTTCTACTTAGAACCTCCCAGCCGTGCCCCGTGCACTTCCTAACTGCTTCAATGGCTTCATCTACTCCCGGCCTAATTCTCCAAGCTCCAGCACCACCGTGAATAATTAGGGCTTTAACCATAATCGAACACCACATCACTACATCTAGAACAAGTAATTAAGTGGAAACATATAAACACTTATGCTTCTGTATAGGCATAGTGTTCAGAACCATATTAGGGCTCTTCAAGTTTACTGTTCAATTAACAGTGACGTAAACTGTTTACTCAGAAATGCTTACGTGTTATTACAAGTATGTTTAACCTTGGTTTTCGTAATGGAGTGTTTTAATTTAATACACCATGATTAGTAGTAATTAATGGTATAGTTGGGTGAAGTCATGGAGAAACCAGCAGGGGATTCTCGATACGAATCAATGTTGAAATCTCTCATTGAATCATTTGAGTTCAGTAAGTTGAATCCGGCTCCATTAATTCTTCCATCAATTTTCTTGTTCATATCAATGATACTGTTATCTTACGGATTAGGCCAATTTCTGAGATCCATTGGAGGTACTTTACCCGAAATAAATCCATTGGAGACTTTGCTGAGTGCACAGATTCTACAGTGGAGTTTTATTTCATTCCTTGGTTACACAATAGCATCTATGATCGCATCGTATATAGCTCTTGAAAAAACAAGGAGACACATATATGAAAGCAGTGTTACAACATACTACTTTAAGGGTGAATCAACATTCGAGGGTTTAACTCAGTACTTGAGATCAATGTATCTTAGGGCTTCATTACCTTCACCTGTAACTGGTTTAATATTAGCTTTCTTAACTTCAGGCTTATCTTTCCCCGTGATAATGTACATTGTCGAGAAAACTCTTAGAGATCACATCGTGAACGAGGAAAGCGTTTTCCTAGGAAAACAGTTTACTAAGAGATACGATGCATTAAGATTCATTGCTGATCTCGCTTTAATACTGTTAACGTTTGGAATATACTTAGCGTATATGGGCTATAGATTCACTAAAATCTTCAATAAACACATTGAATTAATACATGGTAGTCATCCATCACCACCCAGCGGAATCGTAGATAGCTCAATTGAATCATTCACAACTAGTAAACCAGAAACAAGTGTGTCATCAAATGCTCTTGTTCTCCTATTAATAGCTGGCATAGTTCTAAACATTGTACTAAGTTATCCCGGATTTTACACAGTTTTCCAATTAGTTCCCTCATTTGGATTAATCCTCAGCGCAATAGCCATCGCTAGAAAGAGCTCGAGCATGTTACGTGATTTCATACTAACACTTGGATTAATATATATAGTAATATTTGGCAATATGTTAGCGGGATTAATTGGCCATGAAACATTCACCTACATTGTTGAATCATTCCGTAGACAGGTGCAAGAAGTCGGCGTAGGTAGAGATTACTTTTTCACATCAATGTATATTTTCACCAATAACTTAGTGGTCTCCATTCCTGCAATAATACCCTATATTGGTGGTTTAACTGTTGGTTACGGTGTTTCAAATGCCGGGTTATTAATGGGTGCTATTGTTGGAGCAGGGTTGAGGAGTCTACATGTGGGTATTTTAACGTTGATTTATCCGCACTCTATTTTAGAGTTGTCGGCGTATACGCTGTTATTAATGTCTTCAAAGTACTTGTTTTCAAGCGTTAAAAACTACATTAAATACGTTGCTTCAGGTGTCCTTGTTTTATTTATAGCTGCAGTTGTTGAAGCAATCACTATTATGCTTCTTCAATGATTCTACTTATCATCTTCCCCTGTATCTCAACTATTTTTCTAGGTGTATGTACTGCTATTGCTAAAGCCCCGTATAATCCAACATCGTCTCCAAGCCTCGTGGGTTTAATGATTGGAGGTTGTGTGATCGTGTTTGTTTTTACGCGGGATACTATGGGTTCATATAGTATATCGACGTTGTTTAAGAACACGCTTCCCCCTATAGTTATTAACTCGGGGTCGTAGACGTTGATTATTGATGCTATTCCAGCCGCTGTTGCCTCGATGTATATGTCGACTGCTTTCTTCGCTAAGGGATCTCCTTTTCTGTAGTATTCAAATAATTTTCTTGCATCTATTTGTTCTCCGCTTAGAACTTTTTCCTTTAATTCCGAGTAGGTGTTTAAGCTGTTTTTCTCAACTAGGTATCTAAGAACTTTATTCACGTTAGCGCCGCCCGCGAATACTTCCCAGTGTCCTCTACCACCGCAACCACACTGTAGATCTGATGTGAAGTCCACTACTATGTGTCCGACTTCGTGTGCATTACCCATTTTACCTATGAGTAGGTTTCCATCTACAACTACTCCTGCACCAACTCCTGTGCTTAGAGTTAAGTATATGAAGTTCTCGTAGTTTACAGCGTCTCCATAGTATTTCTCTCCCCACGCTGCCGCAACACAATCATTGACAACGTAGACGGGTTTCTTGAGGGTTTTCACGAGTGGTTTAAGTAACTCGAAACTTCGAATAGGTACATTGGCTGGACGTACTACTCTGCCCTCCTTTATGTCCAGTGGTCCAATTGTAGCGATACCGAGTGCTTTGATTTTATCAACTTTATTTCCCCACATTGAAACTATCTTGCTGTGAATAGACTCCGCGATAGTGTATTCGTTCCCCTGCCTTGGAGTATAGTACACGGTTTTCTCAATTATTCCATTCTTATCGCAAAGAGCGATCCTCGTTTTAGTTGCCCCGAGATCTATTGCTACATAGTATTCCTCCGCTATATGTGACACCCATTAACATATCTTATTTCTTGGAAATTATTTTCTTGAATAGAATTGGAGCACTCAATACATTGTATCTTTCAATTGATTCAACTACTCCCTTACTTGGGCTCTCAATCGTGAAACCAAACGCTTTAGCAACGAGATCAGATGCGCGAGGTGTGAATGGATAGAGCAGTATCGTAGCTAATCGTATGGTTTCAAGAACCGTGTATAGTTCCTTGCTTGGATCTTTCTTCTCCCATGGTTTAGTATCATTTAAGTACTGGTTACCAAGTCTCGCTGTATCTATTGCTATTGACGCTGCTTTTGATACTTCATAGTTCTCCATAGCGTCTATGTATGATTTCAGTTTGTTCTCCAACTCGTCCCTGATCTTTGAATCAATGTTTCTCCTGTAGATCTTCCCATCTGTTTTCTTCTGCGCGAGTACTCCGGCTCTTCTAACTAAGTTTCCATAAGTATCAGCTAACTCGCTGTTATATATGTTGTCCAGTAGTTCGAAGTCGAATTCACTATCTTTATCCATGTTGAAAATTCTCATTAAAACATATCTTACAGCATCTGGTGAACCATATCTACTTAGTAATTCCTCTATGGGAACAACGTTGCCCACGCTTTTACTCATTTTTGCTCCCTTGGATGTGAGGAAAGCATGAACTATCACTTTCCTAGGTGGATCTATGTCGAGTGCTCTCAGTATGGAAAACCATACGACGGTGTGGAACCATAATATGTCTTTACCTATGACGTGGTGGGCGTTACTCCAGTACTTATTGAATTTATCCCTGTTGTTCAAGTAGTCTAGTGCACTAAGATAGTTTAATAACGCATCGAACCAAACGTAGATAACGTATTTCTCATCGAAGGGAACAGGTATACCCCACCATACTCTCTCCACGGGTCTCGCTATTGATATATCTCTCAAACCTTCCTTATTGATCTTAGATAAAACTTCATCAGCGTAACTTCGAGGATAAACTATATCCTTGTTACTTAACACGTCTAATAGATACTTTTCGAACTCGCTTAGTTTAAAGTAGTATGTTTCTTCCTCCATGTATTCTAGTGGCTTATTGTGGAGTGGACAGTGTGGTTTTCCATCGACCTCAACGTATTCTCCTGGACTGTAATACTTCTCACACTCAACGCAGTAGAATCCAGCGTACTTAGCTTTATATATTAAACCCTTCTTGTAAATGTAATTGAATGCTTCTTTCACTGTTCTCTCATGGTAATCATCGGTTGTTCTAATGAAGTGATCGTAATTTATATCCAGGCTTAACCAGTATTTTTTAAATAACTCCGCCATTTCATCTGTGAACTCCTTGGGTGTTTTACCCTGCTTCTCAGCTACTTTCTGTATTTTTAACCCGTGCTCATCGTTCCCAGTTAAAAACAGTACATTGTTACCCGTCAACCTCTTGTATCTTGCGAGAACATCTGCGAAGATTGTTGTATAAGCATGCCCTATGTGTGGCGGCGCATTCGGATAATATATTGGTGTTGTTATGTAAAACGTATCCACTATAATACACCGTTAACTCTTCTCCACTTCATACTTAAGGGGAATTAAGAATAACTACTTTTTAACCATTTCCTCCAAGACACCAATGTACTTGTTGACTTTTCTCTTAACATACCATATAAAGTACTTCAATACCGCTTTAACGGGAAGATATAGTGGAGATGACATGTAGAACTTCATGATGTCCTCTGACCAGTAAATACTGTGCTCGTACATTACTTTCAACGCTTCAACGTGCTCTGGTTTCAAGTGTTCACGCATGAACCACTTATTCTTTTTCAGTACACCCATTGGAACAAAGAACATTGGTACAATGATGCTCCGGTATGGTTTAAGTTTCTCAATTAACTCTATTGTTTTAACCACGTCCTCAGAGGTCTCCTCTGGGAAACCAAGTATAACGGTTGCTGCGGGAATTATTTTGTTCTCATGCATTATTCTAAAAGAATCTACAACTATCTCTTGCCATTCCTCAACAGGGTATGGTGTTGATTTCCCAACCATGATTTTTCTCGCCAGAGAGGGACTACCAGTTTCTATTCCGACTTCGACTCCGAGAAACCTCCTATAATCATTTAAAACGTATTCATTCATTAATCTACTAATGAGCTTGTAGTTTTCCTCAGCGTACTTCAAAGCCGCTAAACTCACGTGTGCCCATGCAAGATGCCTTCTCTCACCAATCTTCTTTAATACTTCTTCATGTAATCGTATGATTGGGTCAGGTCTTGGTTTAACTCCGTCAGCTTGGTAGAGTAAGACATCCTCACTGTGGAGAATTACTCCTTTAACTCCTGATTTAATGTTGACTTCGACCTCGCTTAGTATCTTCTCGAGAGGTATGAATCTCAGCGGTCTAAGAGTAACGCTGCAGAATTTACAGCCCCTAGGGCAACCCCTCATTATTTCAACCAAGCCATTCACACTAGCTCCTTTTATAACCGGTATTTCGTTAACTCCCGGCACATTATCTACTCCAACATACACGTACTTGGGTAAAGGTTCTCCTCTAAGAGCTTTCTCAACTAATTCAACAGTAACTTTTTCTCCTTCACCATCAACGACTGTGTCAACACCCCATTTATCCATGAATTCAAGCTCGTAGAGCCATTGCCATGCTGCTGGGCCGCCCACAATTATTCTCGCTCCTTTCTCCTTGGCTTTCCTCATCGGCTCACTGTTCATTAACCTAATAAAGCTCCTCCTATTAACTGGTTCTAAACCAGTTAAACTCCACCACTCACTACTCGGTGGACCATACGCGAAGTAGTCGTGGTGTCCAATGAGGATCACTTTCATGGAGTCTACGTACTTATATAGGTGGTCTGGGTCTATTATTGCAGCGTTGAATCCAGCATCCTGTAGCACTGCTTCAACCTTCCTTAACCCATATGGAGCCTCCACGGGTCTACCTGAATCATCAACTCTTATTTTGGGTGCACAGATCATCATCCACAGGTTCTCGGGCATACCAATAGGTGGCCCTGTAGCTACGAAACCAAGGAATTCTTTGCCGTGATGATTAGACATCATGGTTCTATCAGTTGTTATTACTACATCGTAAGTCATCTACAACGCCTCCAGTTTATTTCTCAGTATACTGGGTACGTATTGCACCAAGTTACTATCTGAGACTAGAATTGAAACTATTCTATCTCCTTCTTTCTCATAGATTTCTCTCAATTGCTCATATTCAGCAGTAAATACCTCTAATGTGTAGGTGTGATTACTGAAAATAAAGTCCCTAAGCGACTCTAGGAATCTAGATGACGAAGAATCCTTCACAACGTATACTCTAAGACCGTTTAAGCCACGAGTCCTCAAAATGTAATGTAGTTTACTCACAGTGTCTTTATTTGGTTCGCCGAGCACTATAACCGTGGACAATGGTTCCCTATATTTTTTCCCATAAGCGAACATAGAGTGATACGCCTTTATCATGAAACGTTTATTTCAGCAGCGGGATTTATAAATTTATCAAGATCAGCTTCATCCCCTAATTTAAGAATAGATTTTATTTTATAAGGTATTGAGGAGTGATTACATGTATACCGATATAGAGGACAGAGTAAAAGCCTATATTCGCAACGTGGAGACATTCATAGATAAAGTTAAATCAGACGATCTCAATGATGCAGCTAGAAGAATATATGACTTAGCTAGAGCATATCTTTGCGACTCTAAGTACTACTATGAGAAAAAAGAATACTTCACAGCCTTAGCGTGCATAGCGTATGCAGAAGGACTACTAGATTCTCTTAGATTAATGAACTTTGTGAAGGATGTAGAGTGGAAGCCGTTAAGTCAATTAATTAAGAGACCCAGAGTACTTGTAGCTGGTAGCTTCGAATTCCTTCACCCAGGACACTTAGCTCTCCTCAAAGAAGCTTGGAATATTGGAGAAGTATACGTAGTGGTTTCAAGGGATAAAAACTTCGAGAAATTCAAGGGGAGAAAGCCGGCTCTAAACGAGGGAGAAAGACTTGAGGTAATAGAGAGCGTGAAATACGTTGCTAAAGCAGTTCTAGGAGATGAAAATGATTACATTAAACCAATAATTGACATTAAACCAGACATAGTAATGCTCGGGCCGGATCAGTGGATAACCCCTGAAAAACTACGTGAAGAACTCGAAAAAAGAGGCCTTAAGAACATTAAGGTAATTAAGTTTGAGAGAAGAATTGAACCATGGAGCTCTACTAATATATTCAATGCTTTGAGGAACCGCCTATGTAATACTCTTCTCTGAGAATCATTTTACTTAACTCACTTAGTCTCCTCTTCTTCTCGATCGCTGTTTCCACACGGTATTCCTTTATTATTTCCGCGAGCTCTTTCGTGTTTAGATCTGGTTTATACCCTATGTTAGAGTTATATTGTTTAATTGCTTTGACAGTTTCAGCTACCAAGTATCCAACATTGTAAGCGTCTTTCAATGCCCCTTCATCTTTAGATACATCCTCAAGATGCGAGTAAGCCATACTCCACGGTGCAACAATCGCACCCATGCTGTTCAACACGGCCATCAGGTAAGATATAGCCATGAATACACCGCTATCTAGACCCGTAGCTATGAATCCAACTACTTTGCCTTCAAGTAGACTTCTGCCTGTGTGAAATATCATATTCTCCAGGCATGTTAACCTGTCAATGAAATTCTTTAACATACCGCTCGGTGCATACCAGTAAACTGGTGTTGCTATGATTAATCCATCTGATGCAATGATTTTTTCAGCTATTTTATTGAAGTCATCGTCTTCAATAACACAGGGGAACCTACAGTACTTTGTGTCCTCTGATACGCAGCCTATACATGGTTTTATTAAGTAGTCATATAGGAATAAAGTCTCTGCTTCTCCACCGGCTTCTTTGATGCCTCTTAATGCTACTTGAACCAACTGCGCAGATGAACCATACTTTCTCGGAGATCCCTCGATTATGAGTACTCTAGGTTTATTATTCAACCGTGATCACCTTGAGCGAGGCTAATTTAATTCACATACGTGAATGAAATTAAATAAGATAATACCCTTTTTATTTTTCATTAGCTGAAAGGTGTCATAATTGAATAGAACATATCCAAGGTACGCTATAGCGGCTGTTGCAGCTGTTTTAATTAAAAACAATAAGATACTACTCGTTAGAAGAGGTCATCCGCCTGGACAAGACAAATGGTCTATTCCAGGCGGTGCCTTAGAACCAGGTGAAAAACTAGTGGAAGCAGCTAAGAGAGAACTAAGGGAAGAAACAGGGCTTGATGCTGAAGCAATAGGAGTATTATGGATTTTAAACAATATAGTCTACGATAAGAAGGGTAGAACACTGTACCATTACTTGATAGCAGACTTGCTCTTCGATCCTGAAACAATTAGAGGAGAATTAAAACCAGGAGGTGACGCTGTAGATGCTAAATGGTTTGAAGTAAGTCAGTTGATCAGCAACCCAGAGGTCTCCAAGACAACTAAACGATTAGTGAGAAGAATAGAAAAATACGGCTACACATATCTGCCTATAGAGGAAATAGACCATGTAACGATTCAAGAATAATTGTTCTCCCCAATGAATCTGAAAAGTATAAATTACTCATCACATTAATTTATCTTACAAAGCGGGTGTCCACATGAAAGGAGTAACTACTCGTACAATAGCCATATTGATAGCAGTAATTGTCGTTGTAGCAGTAATTGCTGGTATAATGATGATTACGGGGCCTTCTCCTACACCTACCACTCCGACAACCCCTGCAACTAGCCCTACAACTTCTCCAGCATCACCTACAACTACACCTACTACTCAAATAACTCCTGTTCAAAAGTATGCTCTTCACGAGACAGTACTATATATTATAGCTAATGAGGAGATGACGCGTATACAGTTATTTAAAGCCGGTGTAGCGGATATTGCTACTATTACTCCTTCGCGATGGAAGGACTTAAACGGCACTAGGGTAGGAGACTTTTACCTTGTATTAGAGCCTGATCCATCTAAACCAAGATTAACCATACAGCACGTGATATTGAATACTATGAAGGAGCCTTTAAATATACCTGAAGTAAGGCAAGCTCTCGCATGGGCTACTCCATATGATACTATTCTAACACAAGTGTTTGGAGAACTGTATACTAGGCTCTACACAATAGTGCCTAAAGGAATGCCTGGATGGACTGATTACAATATAGTGAAGTACGAGTATAATAGGACTAAAGCCACCGAGATCATCAATTCTCTGAAAGCTAAAGGATTCGATCCATCCAAGTACTCTATCACAATAATATATAACCTAGGTAACACTGCAAGAGCTCAAATAGCCGCTCTACTGCAGAACGAGTGGACTACACTAGGTTTCAAGGTGTATGTGGAGGTTTATAACTGGCCGGAGTATCTGGATAAAGTTGATCACTTCAATTTCGATGTCGCATTACTAGGATGGATACCAGACTACTTAGATCCAGATAACTATTTGATGCCTTTCGTATGGGGAGGAGCAGAGTTCACTGATTTGAAATACTGGGAAAACATCGCTGCAAGCGATATTGGTAAGTACCTGTCAAAAGTCGAACGAGTAGTTGATACACCAAACTATATCGTAGTTGTTGGACCACAGGGAACAGGGGCATCATATACTGGGCCAACAAGTAAACCATTACTCGTGGTTGGATACGTATTAGATGAAGAAGCCACCAAAGCTAACTGGGAGAACCCTGTATCAATGGTAACAATTGGTGCCCCCGGCTGGAAAGATGTCCCAGTGAGTGCTCTGTGTAAATTATCGCAGAGAGTAATTGACCCGAAAGTTAGAGAGGCAATAATCAATGCAGCCGTTATAGTTTTCAATAATGAGGCACCAATGATAATGCTTGGCCAAGAAGTGACAGGGAGAGAGTATGGGAGCTGGGTACTCAATATGTATTATCCATTAACTAAGTTTGCTAGATACGATCTTGTTTACGAGCACCCTAATGCTCCAGTAGTGGATACTGGAGTTCAAGGAATAAAGAATGAACCAAAAACCATGGTTATAGCTACAATAGGGTGGCCAGATACATTTGACCCGGCTAAAAGCTACGAGAGCTTCGGCTGGGAGATTTTCGACCAAATATACTCTAAGCCTATTACTTACAATTACGAGGAAACGGAACCTGAACCAGAATTAGCAGTGGCGTGGGCGTTCAATAAGGATGCTACAGAATTGTATTTAGTTATACGTGGTAATGTTGTAGCATATGACCCCTGGAATAAGAAGACTTATCCGATAGATGCAACTGATGTATTATTCAGCTTGTGGAGAGCCGTAAGAGTAAACTTACCCGGTGGACCACAGTGGATGATCGATAGCTTCATTGACGTGAACGGATCCCAAGTACTAAGTGAGAGTGAATTTTCACAAATATTATCACAGGGATTAGATGCTGTATATCATGGTAGAAGCGTAGAAGTAAAAAGCATGCAGGAGTTACTCAAAGTGTTCAACTATAATGGTCCTACAGCAGGAGTCGTTAAGTTGAAGCTTAAGTTCCCATACTCACCAATCCTCCACGTGTTGACAACAGGTGTAGCCAGTGTGTTCCCAATGGAGTATGCTCTTGGAGACAAGTATGATGCAGCTATAAGAGACTCAAATAACGGTAAGAATCCATCGGCTTGGGCTAATTACGTAGTTGAGGGAGAAGAAGATGAAACATACAAGATACTTAAAGATCGCCCAGTGTCCACAGGACCATACTATGTTGCCGACTACAAAGAAGACGCATACATAATTCTAAAGATAAATCCATACTATTGGAATGCTACAATATGGGAACAACTATACGGAGTTAAACCTTAAAATACTGGAAAATACTGTTGGATTTTTTCTCTCATTTCCCTCTAATCTCATAAATATTTTTAAGCAAAGCATATTATGATTTATAAATCCCAACTTAGAATTAAATGGAAGGTGTCAATGTGGGTTTAGCATCATTCATTGCGAGAAGAATAATCACGTTCATACCAACTCTAATCGGAGTCCTCTTGATAACTTATTTAATTGCATACGCTATTCCAGCTGACCCTGTTAGAGCCTGGGTTGGAGAAAAACTAATGAATCCTGAAACCCTCGAGCAGATTAAAGCTAAATATAAGTTTAATGCACCATGGTATGAGCAATTCATTTTTCTAATTCAGCAACTCTTAACAGGGCAATTAGAGGATCCAGTTAGGCATAAAAATGTTTTCACAGAGCTTACTTCAAGGTTTGCTGTAACATTTGAACTCGCAATAGTCGGGTTCTTATTTCTAGTATTAATAGGTTTACCACTAGGAATCATCGCTGCTGTTAAGAAAGATTCCCCAGTTGACTTTGCTGTGAGAGTAATGGCGCTAGTTGGAAGCTCTTTGCCAGCATTCGTATTGTATTACTTCCTGATATTGGCGTTTTTTAATTATATTCAAACAACTTATTTAGCTGGAATACCCATGCCATCCAGTGCTTGTACTACTACATTGTCTTCTTTACCGCAGACGATACCAGTGCTTGGAAACATTGTTTCAGCAATAGGTTCTATTCCCATGTTTGGTGCAATGATGTGCGGTGAATGGAGCATTGTACTTGATACATTCAAGAGATTATATCTCCCTGGGTTAGCTCTTGGGTTGCTTAACGGGGGCTTTATAGCTAGAATAGTTAGAAATAGCTTGTTAGATGCTTTGAGCACAGAGTACATATCATACGCTAAAGCCAGAGGCTTACGTAAACTCTCGGTTTGGAGGCATGCATTAAAAAACGCCATGGTACCAGTCGTAACCGTTCTTGGATTAAATTTCGGAGGATTATTATCGGGTGCTATCATAGCTGAAACAGTATTTAATATACCTGGATTAGGTAGATACATGTATGATGCCATAATGAGGTTGAATTTCCCCGTTATAATAGCATGCACTTTCCTCATTGCAGTAATTTACATCGTTGTAAACCTGGTGGTGGACATATTGTACGCTGTAATAGACCCAAGGATAAGGTATTAGGAGGATAGATATGGAGTTTGTTTATAAAACTCTAAAAAGCATAATATGGGCTTACGCGAAATTAAGAGAAAAGCTTTCTCCCGGCTGGATCCTAAAGAATTCATCTAGAATCAGGGAATGGGAACTAATGGTTTATGCATACAGTAAATCACCCATAGGTGTAATCGGGGGATTAATTGTTTTAATCGTCTTCATTCTCGCAGTCATAGGTCCGCTCATAGCGTGGGAGCCATACTGGGAGTACAAAATACTCTACGATGAGAACCTACGTTATCATCCACCATGTTTACCTCCCTCTTGCAGTGGATACCCATTATTTGGAACAGATGAGTGGGGTAGAGACATAGTCGCGATGTCACTTTACGGTTTCAGGATATCGTTCGTTATCTCAATAGTAGTAGTATTCCTCGGCGCTCCACTGGGTATAATCCTCGGGTTAATATCTGGGTACAAGGGTGGTGTAGTAGACGAGATCATAATGAGAGTAACAGATATTTTCTTAGCTTTCCCAGGCCTAGTGCTCGCTATAGCATTTGCATCAGTACTACCTCAGAGGATACGTGGCGTTTTAGAAACGAATAGTGCACTAAGAGCTTTCTTCTCAGGACTGTTTGGTCTAAGGCAAGAGGAATATGGTCAACTAGCTGCTTTACTCTCGATATGGTTCGCTATGGTTATTGTATGGTGGCCAGGTTACGCGCGAATAGTGAGGGGAAGCGTGCTCTCGGTGAGGGAGATGCCGTTTATAGAGGCAGCTAAGTTATCGGGTTTATCGACTTGGAGTATACTGTTCAAGCACATATTACCCAACGTGTTATCACCAGTACTTGTAATGATGACGTTCGATATAGCTACTGCAACATTGTTCGCAGCATCTCTATCTTTCCTTGGACTTGGCCCGCAGGAACCCGTCCCAGAACTAGGGTTTGTGATCTCAAAAGCGGGTGGATACTTCCCAGAGAGAAGTACACATGTTGTATTGTACCTCGGAATAATACTGTTAATAATAGCGCTGGGATGGAACCTACTGGGAGACGCGTTGAGAGATATCCTAGATCCAAAAACTAGAAGAGCAATAGAGTACCGCTTAGAGAAAGAAAAGAAGAAATAAGGTGAAAACATGATGAATGAAATTACTCATTTACCTGAAGACATAATATTAAAAGTCGAAGACTTAGACGTAAGATTCTACACGTATGCCGGTGTAGTACACGCTGTTTCAAACGTATCCTTTTATGTAAGAGAAGGTGAAACCATAGCGCTAGTAGGTGAAACAGGCTGCGGTAAATCCGTAACTACTAGAGCAATCACTAAGTTGATAGAGTCACCTGGAAGAATAGAGGGAGGTAAAGTTTTATTTAGGCGCAGGAACGGTAAAATCGTTGACTTATTGAAGATTAGCGATGAAGAACTACGTGAAATACGGGGTAATGAAATAGCATACGTATTCCAAGATCCAACGTCTGCTCTCGACCCACTTTACACCATTGGATACCATATACATGAAACAATTATAGCTCATAAATCCAAGATCTCCAAGAAAGAAACATTTAAACAAGCAGTCAACTTACTCAAGCACGTACTAATACCTAGCCCTGAAGTCAGAGTTAAAAACTATCCTCATGAAATGTCAGGCGGCATGAGGCAGAGAAGCGTTATTGCAATAGGATTATCTAATATGCCAAGGTTGCTCATCGCGGATGAACCAACAACCAACCTTGATGTAACTGTTCAAGCACAAATACTTGATTTACTGAAGAAAATTCAAGAAGAATACAAAATGGGATTAATACTCATTACGCATAACTTAGGTATTGTTGCTGAAGTAGCTGATAGAGTATACGTGATGTATGCGGGTAAAATGGTTGAAGAAGGCCCATTAGAGCAGATCTTCTATAACCCGCAACACCCATACACAAAGTTATTGCTGCGCGCGGTTCCTGATCCAACGAAAAAAATTGAGAAACTAGAATCAATACCAGGAGTGGTACCATCGTTGATTTCCCCGCCAGCAGGTTGTAGATTTCAACCGCGTTGCCTTTACGCTATGGATATCTGCGGAAGACAGGAACCACCACTAGTAGAGGTAGAATCTGAACACAGGGCCGCGTGCTGGCTTTTAGAAAAACGCGGAGGGAGTAAATAATGAGCTCGAATGAGTTATTGAAAGTCATAGATTTGAAGAAGTATTTTCCAGTAAGAGGATCTCTCACGAAGAAAATTAAAGCAGTTGATGGAGTCACATTTGGGATTAGAGAAGGAGAAACACTGGGAGTCGTGGGAGAAACTGGTTGCGGGAAAACTACCTTGGGAAGACTTGTGTTAAAGCTCATTGACCCCACATCAGGTAAAATAGTGTTCGAAGGTAGAGATATAACAAAATTGAGAGGTAAAGATCTACGTGAATATTGGAGAAATGCTCAAATGGTTTTCCAAGACCCGCACACTAGCTTAGATCCAAGAATGACTATTGCTAGTATTTTACTCGAACCCATTAGATATTACAAAGTTAAAGTAGGTGATGAAGAGGAGTTTTTAATCAAACAAATGGAGCTCATTGGACTAGGACGAGAACATCTATACAGGTATCCCCATGAACTTTCAGGGGGTCAGAAACAGCGAGTAGCAATATTAAGAGCGATAATAACTAAGCCGAAATTCGTGGTACTAGATGAACCAACTTCTTCGCTCGATGTATCAGTTCAAGCTCAGATCCTGGAGTTATTAAGAGAGCTTCAAAGAAAATTCAACTTGACATATATGTTCATATCCCACGACATAAGCGTAGTTAAATACATGAGCACGAGAATGGCCGTCATGTACCTTGGCAAAGTAGTTGAAATAGGCCCATCCAGCGATGTATTCGAAAACCCATATCACCCTTACTCGAAATTCCTACTGGCAGCTGTTCCAATACCTGATCCACGGATCGCCAGAAGTAAAACTAAGATCACGATAAAAGGCGAACCACCATCACCAATTAATCCACCACCTGGCTGCAGATTCCACCCCAGATGCCCTTACGCTATGGATATCTGCGGAAGACAGGAACCACCACTAGTAGAGGTAGAATCTGAACACAGCGTGGCTTGCTGGCTCTATATCAAGAAGTAGTTTTAACCTATAGCTCAGTATTTGATTCCTTAAAAGCCCATATTGTCTTAGCTTAAGTAGGGAGACTTAAATGAGTGAACGTAGAACACGGGTCACAGACATAGTTTTATTTACCGTCTTAGTTTACTCTGCAACAGTTGCTCTCCAAGTATATCAGCCTGTGACAGGAGGTTACTTTAATTTAGGTGAATCAATGATATATACTGCAGCAATAGTTTCAACTCCACTGGTTGCTGGGTTAGCGGGAGGTATTGGAGCTTCCTTAGCTGATTTATCTACGGGTTACGCTGTGTTCGCACCGGGTACACTTATCATTAAGTTCGTTGAGGGATATGCAGCGGGTTTACTATTGAGGAAACTAAAAGGGATTCACGGTGTTTTCAAAGCAGTTTTAACGAGCAGTGTTTACGCTTTTTCTTTTCTATTGGTTTCCACGATGTTATGGTCTGGAGGAGTATACGTGGGGCCTAGTCAATGGTTACTCTTCACTTTTACTCAACCTTACGTAGAGGTTTCAACTGCGGTGTGGATATCTATTGGAGTATTTATTGGTGGATTAGCGTTAATTGCCTTATTGAAGAAATATATTAGTAGTGGTGAAATATGCTCGTTCGCGATAGCTGGTCTCTTAATGGTACTAGGGTATTTCCTGTACGAGTACTATGTGAGCAACCCTCTGCAGGGTAGAGAACCCCTTGCAGCAATAGCAGAAATACCAGTTAACTTCGGCCAAGTAATAGCTGGGATCTCTATTTCGACACCAATAATTGCTTGGTTGAGGAAGGCTGGTTTCATTAAATGAACTAGTTGACGCGGTGCTAACTCCGTGCCTACACTGATTGACGTTAATATTGAACGTTGTGGTTACCCAGGTGGCTTTGAAGCCAAAAACATCAAATTCAGCTTAAATAAAGGAGATATTCTCGTGATAACGGGTAAATCCGGAAGCGGTAAGACAACAATCATAAGAGCAATTACGGGAACTCTTGAAGCAGCTGGCGGATTTCTCAAAGGCACTATACTATTAGAGGGCAGAGAGATCAGTGAGTTAAAACCAGATGAAGTCTATAAGTTCATGACCTATATACCTCAGGAACCATGGTACTCAGTTACAGGTTACAGTGTATACTCAGAGGTATGTTACACACTAGCACTAGATGGAGTAAACTGCGCAGAAGTAGACTTCACGCCCCTCGGCATCTCAAAACTCACTGATAGACTCACATACACTTTAAGTGCAGGGGAATTACAGCGCGTTTTATGGCTCGAAGCACTCGTCAAAAACGTGAAATTACTCGTACTAGATGAACCCTTAGTGTACCTTGACCAAGAAGCTAGGAAAATCGTGAAGCACTTCATTAAAGTCGCATTAAACAGGGACATAGGGGTAATAGTAGTAGATCATGATCCATACCAGTGGGAGCATATTCAACCAACAATACTGTACTTGGATAATGGCAACGTTAAATACTATGGACCATGGCGCGATGACTTGTTCGCATTACCCGTTGTGAATCAACGGAGAGAAAGAATGAGTAAAGGCGTTGTTGTTAGATTTAAAAACACCTGGTTTAGATACCCCGGAGGCAGATACATATTGAGAAACTTCACGGAGGAATTTACACGTGGATTAATTACATGTATCACTGGGCCAAATGGATCAGGCAAAACCACTGTTCTTAAACTAGGTGCAGGTGTTTTAAAACCATCCAAAGGCAGTATTGAGAGAACTGGTTCAACCATATATATACCAGAAAACCCTTTGCTATACTTCACTATGCCTATCCCCCGTGATGAACTACTTTTATCCTCAAGGCTAAATGAGGGCAAAGTCATTGATATCGCTGAGAGATTCAATATTAAGCACATCTTAGATAAACCATTATCAAAACTCAGTAGTGGTGAACGCAAGAGATTAGCCATTGCTTCAGCATACCTCGCTGGTTACGAAGCATACTTCATAGATGAACCAACTGGTGGATTAGATAATGAGAATTCGAGAGCTGTTCTCGAGGTGCTTGAATCATTGGTCGAGGAAGATAAAGCAGTAATACTGGCATCTCACGATGAAAGAGTTATCAAAGCATCTGACCGCGTAATTAATCTCGAGATGGAGTAAACAAGGTGTAGTACTCGTGGGGATAATAGATTGGTTTATAGGGGTTGTATATAAATCATTGTTCTTAGCGGAAGACACGGGTTTCAGGCGGGCTCACTTCCTATCAAAAGCCGTGTTTATTCTATCAATTACGCTGCTTATTACAAGAAACCCTGGTAGTTCATATCTACTCGTAGCATTTCTAACTCCTCTCGGATTAATGTTTCCGGGTTTAGAATGGGTTGTCGCGATCCTCGGTTTATCAGCTTTCACTGGATTATTACTTGCAGCATCAGCTTACTTGGTTTCACTGCTAGGTTTCTATCAAATGCATGTCTTACAAATCCTAGATATAGTGCTTAGAACCATGGGTATATCCATGGGAATAGTGTTCTCGTTCAACATAATATCACCCATAGAGTTATACAATGCACTATATGTTCTACGAGGCAGAAGAGTGGCCGTTATTCCTCTAATGTTGTGGAAAATGATTCCTCAAGGTTTAAGAAACTTTATGGATTCATTAATGGTCGGTTACTCGAAGAAAGAGTTTTTCACGAAGAGAATACCACCTGCAGTAGCTAGTTTAATTGAGGCTAGTTGGTTAACAGAGGAGTACTGTTACTGGAAACTCAGAATTCCAGTTAAAACGAGGATTAACCTCGAGAGATCATATAGACACACGATCATACTACTCACAGTGGCTCTATTTATAACGCTAATACAAGCTAAATTTATGAAAGTGATTTAAATGCCTACACCTTACATAGTTAAATTCGTTTCCTCAGAGTCAAAACGAGGAAAAACCACAGTGGCCTCAAAAATAGTATCACTTTTAACTAGTAGAGGCTACAGAGTTAGTGTAATAAAACACTGTAAAAGCGGCGTAGATCTCGAGGAAAAGGATACTAAGAAGTACTTTGAAAGCGGTGCTGAAATTGTAGTGGCTTCCGCACCTGGTACAGCTGTCGTGTATGTCAATCAACACGTAGACTTACTCGAGAACGCTTTAAACTATGCGAAAACACCAATAGTAGTAGTTGAGGGATTTAAGGAGAGTATACTCGGGGAAGCAGTTCTCATTGTTAAAGGAGAGGAGGAGATTGAGGAGTTAACTGCGAAAACAAGCAACGTAGTAGCAGTAGTAACACATTCCAAACTCGAGAAATCATTAAAAATACCTGTTTTCACCATTGGTGAAGAATCAAAGCTCGCGGATTACCTAGAGACACGGTTAATAAGTTTTATTCTCAATCAGACAAGTCTATTAAACTGTCAAACCTGTGGATATCCTACATGCAGAGACCTTGTATCAGCGTATCTCAGAGGTAAAGCCGAGTGGTGCCCGGTTGCATCAATTGTTGAAGTGAAAGTAAACAATGAGCCCATAACGCTAAACCCCTTCGTTAAAAGCATCATCAAGAACACTATAAAAGGCATGCTTAGATCACTAAAAGGCGTCCCAGAGACAATTATGGAAATAGAAATATCTTTCAAGGAAAAATAGAAAAACTATTAACTAAGCATCTTCAACATTAAATAAAATAATTCTCCTTCTACGAATACTAGTGTATTGAACCCATTCTTTGTTATTCGTGGATCATATGTATTTATAATTTTGATAACGCTAAAAAACCTAGCTTTTTAATTCATTCAGGATATAGCTTCCCTTACTCATATACACCTGTCCCTCTTAGCGATGGATTTATTTATCAGTATACTATAATCTCGAAAGTGAAATTTCACAGCGTAATCTTTAATCGCTTCTATCTCTACAAGCACTTGACCGGCTGACAAGTCGCTTTCATATTAATGTACATCTTATACACTGAAACCTCCTTAAACATTGTAACCATGAGTTTTTACACTTGAAACAATTATATGGTTTCATGTTCACATAATCACTAATTAAAAAATATAAGTTATAGATCTTGTTAAATTCCAAGTGTGATAAATCATGTTTAAATTCAAAAAACAACCGAAAATACTGGAGCTAAAGGGAGTAAGAATAGGTGGATTCCCTGCAAATCCACCAGTAATGATCGGCACCATATTCTATCATGGACACAAATTAGTCCAGGATTCAAAGGAGGGTTTATTCGATAAATCGCTAGCAGAGTCATTAATTAATTCACAAGAGGAACTCTCAGATAAAACAGGGATACCTGGTCTTATCGATGTAGCTTCAGATTCGCCTAAAGCCATTGTCAAGTACATGGATTTCGTGGCTAATTTAACCAGTAAACCCTTCCTCGTTGATGCAGTATCTAGAGACGTAATGGAAGCAGCAGTAAACTATGCTAGCGAAGTCGGGTTAATGGATAGAATAATAATTAACTCCATAAATCCTAAAACTAGTGATGAAGAACTAAGTTTTCTAAGAGAACGCGGAGCTAGATACGCTGTCTTACTACTTTACACGCATAAAATCATAGATGTGAAAGAAAGATTGAAAATCGCCAGTGAAATGCTGCCAAAGCTAGCATCTATTGGGATAGATACACCCTTAGTGGATACATTTGTCATAGATATACCTAGCTTATCTATTTCACTGAGAACCATGATATACATTAAAAACGAATATGGTCTTCCAGTGGGTTCAGGAGCACACAACGCTGTTTCCTCGATGAAGAAACACTTCAAACAAAAATACAGTAAAGAAGGAGTAGATGCTATGGAAATAACGTCTGATATTTCTCCATTACTAATGGGCGGAGACTTCGTTCTATATGGTCCAATAGAATTACATAAACACATGTTGCCTTCAGCGTACTTAGTGTACACTTCGTACAGGTACCTATATAGGAACCAAGAGAACTTATTGAACCTGTAGTTAAAGCCAAGTAGCTTAAATATTTTTATTTTTAATCAACAGCAAATTTAACCATAAAAATCCAAGGTACAAGCACTTTAAATTGTGAATTGGTTTTTACGCATGATTACTCATAATCATTTCACTGAAGCACCTGGAAGTAAGAGAGTTCAATACGTACATCTAAGAGTAGTCAAAAAACCCTTCAAGTACTGGTTCCCGGGAACCAGTGTAGTTAAAGCCATTATCAATAATTATGAAAAACACTTAGATAATGGATCGATATTAGTGATTTCTGAGAAAGCGGTTTCAGTCGCCATGGGGAATATTTACGATGAAAGCGTGATCAGAGTAGACGCTTTATCCAAGTACTTTACTAAAATCATTAACGCGTATTTATGGAGCCGAGTACTCTATGGTTTATTCATACATGGTGATGAATTCCTGCGATTAATCGAGGAAATTCCATTAGAGCAATTAGCTGCACATAAGAAACTATCATTGAAATATGGGGGGCTACATCACTTTATTAAACCATACTCTGAAGCCGGCATAGATACCACTAACTTGCCGTACTACTACGTTTCACTACCATTGAGGAACGCTGATAAAGTAGCTAGGGAAATTAGAGAAAACATAGTTAGAACAATAGATAAAGACGTCAACGTTATGCTTGTGGATTCCGATAGAACATTTAAACCTAAGCAATTATCTTCGCTAGCGATATCCACAAGGCCCTCGTTCGTTAAAGGCGTTATAGATCTTGGAGGTATAGGGTACATATTGGGGAAATTGCTTAAAAACAAGTTCACTGAGTACCCTACACCCGTAGCGTATGATGGTTACTGGCTGGGTTTACCTCGAATACTTAAAATAGCGCGAATAGCTGAGAAATCAATGGGTCACGGTTTAGGTAGAACCGCGATTGATATGCTGGAGAATCTGCATAGAACTAGCTTTGACAAAGTAAAATGGAGGGATATGAATAAAATTAAGCATTACCCTGCTTTAGTGATAAAAATAGATAAACTTCTTAGCTAAGTATTAGAGGAGTTGCCTGAAACATGACTAGTATTCAACCAATATTACTTAACTCTAATTTTTTAAGGTACTCTTGCGTGGTGATCCACCTCTTCTTTGATTCACCGTTCTTTATTTGCTCAATGAATTTATTGAACCACTTCCAATCCCGTTCATATACGTGGTAAGAATCAGCAACATGCATATAGTATCCTGGTTCTACTTTAATTTGCTCAGCTACATACCTCTGTAACTCCGTGAAAGCATACATGTTCATGAATGCTGCTTTAAACGCATCATTACTTCTCATATGTACGTGCATTACGAGCTTACCTTCAATTACTCTAAACCAACATCTCTGAAGGCACGGAGGGTGATCTAGGTCAAGGTCTTTCCATGGCTGCCACGTTATAGCCTGCGCTCTCCTCGAGTAGGGTGCTTTCTTGAGTTTCTCAATGATTTTCTCAATTTGATTTATCACTACCCCAGAGGGAAGCCTATATGAGAATAATCTCTCGTGATATGTGTAATCATATTTCTCTACGAGATGATCATGTGTACCTTTAACGACTTCGTCAACGTATTCAAGTAGGCCTTTAAGTGATCCAGCTACTACTCCTTTGAGATGTATTCTGGGCTCCGAGAAAGGAGATGTAATTAAGATGACAGCTGGTGCATCAATGGATTTCTCACCGTACTCTGTGTTAATGATTAATCCTTTCTCCGAGAGTTGAACAAGTGACTTCTCCCACGCATCTGGAATGTTTTCCGCTTCAACGTAGATTATTCTCGTAATGACTACTACACCTCAATAGCTCTAAAGGATTATGCCTGAATGGATCACTATAAAAAACAGGGGTTTAATAAAGCTAGGTAAATTAAAAAACTTATTGATTATTCACGACTCATCGTTAAAAGTTTTAGTATTTAATAAGTCTCTAGAAGAGTTAACAATTGTAGGATTAAATTTAATGGTTGCAGTTCTGGGTGCTTGTTTTGAATATAGGGATTTTGACGAGGAACCCTAATGGGTGGGCTTCCCGAAATCTCGTTAGAGCTATTGAATCATTGAATCATAAGCCATTCTGTTTCAGATTTAGGGACATTTTGTCCTTTATAGATCATGATCGCTTAAGGGTTTACATAGACGACATAGATATCGTGGATTATTTATCAGCAGTAATCATTAGGCCGTTTGGCAGAGTAAGCCTCGACCAAGCTATATATAGAATAGATCTACTATATGCCATACAAGATCAAGGAGTGCCTGTCTTCAATAAGCCCTCAGCCATTGAAAAATGCGTGGATAAATTCAGGTCACTACATGAATTGAAGAAGCATGGGTTACCTGTCCCAAAGACCATTGTGAGCGAGCGCTCGAATCTAGCTCTCAGAAAAGTTGATCTTCTGGGTTCAAAGTTTATTGTTTTAAAACCTATGTTTGGATCAAGAGGCCATGGTTCAACTCGGTTTATTCTAAACGACCGTGACGTAATGTGGGAGGCCACGCGGTCTTTACAATTCACTGGACACACAGTTTATCTTCAAGAGTATATTGAGCATCGCGGAGAAGATATACGTGTATTCGTATTAGGCTACGAGGTACTAGCCGCTATGATTAGGAAGGCTCCCGCTGGATCCTGGAAAACCAATATCGCTAGGGGAGGTGCTCCAATACCATTGAAGAAGGTTGAACCAGAGGTTGAAGATTTAGCTATTAGAGCTGCTAAAGTACTTGAATGCGAAATAGCTGGAGTCGACATAGTTAGAACAAGGGATAATTTGTATATACTCGAAGTTAATAGTCAACCCGGATGGCATGGTTTACAGAGCGTTCACCCTGACATAGACATAGCCTTGGAGATTGTGAAGTATGTTGTAAGCAGAGCTAAAAAATAAAAACTAACTAGTTAACGCTTTCCTGAGGAGCTCGTAGTTTATTTTACCCGAGAACAACGTGTTACCGGTTCTAGTGTTATTAATAATAACAACTGCTGGAGCGAAGATTGATGGATCAACTTTATATAGGAAATCCCATCCATACTGGTCAACTAGTTCAGTGAAGGATTTACCGTAGTCTTTTGAAGATATACTAGGTGTTTTACTCACATATTCAATTAGTTTAGCGTCATCGGGGTAATCTACTATATAGTAAGTTACTCCCCCATATAGTAACATATCGTTTGATCTACCGGCCATTTTCAACGCGTTAACGTGTAAAGGTGCAACAGGACATACTCCGTAACCGTAAACAATGGTTTTTAAATTGAAACCCAAAGTATCGAGTTTAAATATCCCTGTCTCAACTATTCGGGCACTAACTTGCACGGTGCCAGCTAAGCTTGAAGGTGAAACTAGTACTAAGTACAAGTTATCAGGCTTAATCTTTGCTTCGCCACTAATGTATCTAACTACTTCTTCATCTGGGTATTTGTCTGTTTCTAAGACTAATACAGCTTCATCGGATTCCTCGCTGTAACCTATTCTCTCAAATAATTTCTTGGGTTTTCGAGCTAGTGCTCTAGCGGGGCCACTTCCATTAGCGAAAAATTCTTTAACGTTTATTCTCCAACCCGCTAGTTGAGAAGCTAAACATGCTTCCACCGGGTGATCTGTTGAAACCTCAACCGCCGGTATATGGTAGTCGTCGATTTTATAGCCTGTGATTGAAACTCTCGCTAATCCTCCAAGACATATTCTCGACACATATACTCCTGCTTCAAAACTTGAACGTGTTTTTATACCTGCATCAATTATTGTTGCTCCAGCTATCTTCGTACTCGTAACTTCAAGTTCTTTTTCCCTAGATAACATTTCGTTGACTAGTTTAACAGCTAATTTATTCATAGATATACTCAAACTTCTACACCTCTATCCTCAATTAATGATCTATAGTACTCTAATAATCCAGTGTTTTCATTATATGAGAGGTATAGTAAGCCTTTTCCTCCCACGATTACGTCTCCGAGGAAAACCATGAATGGTTTATCGAATTTTATTCCCTTAACTGAAATAGATGGTATAAATGAATCAACGTAGAAACTAGGTAATAATGCTTCCACTCTTCCACCTATTATTATTCTTCCTCCAATCATCCCAGCGCCTGGATATATGCCACTGTCTCCTTTAACAACTATGCTTCCTCCGATAATATCTGATCCGGTTAAATTACCCGCGTTTCCTTCAACTAGTATGAATCCTTTCTCCATACCAACCCCTATCTCTGACCCAGCGTTGCCGTGAACAATTATTGTCCCTCCTCTCATACCTTTACCTGGTTTTTCTCCGAGTAGTTTCCCGCCTAGCCTGTGCCCAACGTTTCCGCGGATTTCTATTGTACCATCCCTCATTTTTGCGCCAACATAGTCTCTTGCATTTCCTTCAACCAGTATACTGCCTCCTTTCATTTTGTAGCCCACTAGGTGGCCCGCGTCGCCTTTTACTATTATCTTCCCCTTACTCATCTTGTAGCCGATGAAACATAGTTTGTTGGATCCTGTTTCAAAGATTATTGTTATTTGCGCTGGATCGCTTGGTGCTACTTCGGGTCCCTCGATGTCGAATAATTCGCTTAGACTAGTTTTTCTTCCTCCTTCCCGTATAACCGTGTTCTTTATAACTGTTAGTTTTTTCCCAGCGAATTCGTCTGGTGTTAAGTGCCTAGCATCAATTAAAACCATGGGTTTAGTTTTGAAGTATAGGGAGTAAGTGGCTGTAGACAACTCAATCACCCCTTGATCCTGGTTTCCAAGGGTATTTTCACCGGGTTCCTTAGTTCATGTTCTCTTATTATGAAGGAATCCTTTGTGATCGAGTAGTATTCCTTGAATTTTTTCGCGAGGAATGCTTCCAGCTCTTTCTTCAACTCGACTGGTACTTCTGGTTCAGCGTAATAGGTTTTACCATACACTGTCTTAACGATTTCTCCTTCTTTGACAACTATTTCCCCTCCCTTGATCACCAGCCAGGCTCTCTTAAATGATTTCACGAATTTCTCGTATTCTCTGCTCGGATCTACTTCCTTCGGATTTAAATCATAAATAGCTATGTCCGCATCGGCTCCAATACCTAAGTGCCCTTTAAACTTGCCTAAACCAAGTAGTTTAGCTGGTGCTGCTCTCGTCATAATCGCTAAATCATATAGTGTGAACTCTGTTTCTAGCGCTGGTAGAACAGCTTTTCTTAGAGCACGTTGATTAACCTCCTTCATTAATTCTTCGCGCGCTCTCCTACTAATAAGCCACGAAAACATAACGGGGTAGTCTTTGAATGGCCCAGCGTTAGGGTGATCAGTGGTTGGTATCACTCTCCAGGGATCACTTGTTAACAACGCAATCTCTAATCCTATAACCCACTGAATAGTGTTCACATAGCTTCGCTTCTTATAAGCATATGGTACGATACCAGCTGCTGATTCAACCTCAGTGTCTGCGTTAACCCACTTCCACCTAGTTAAATGATACAATACGTACTCGAATGGAGCATCAGCAGTCATCGTCGTAGAAGGTCTACCAAGAATAACTTGACCTAGATCCAGTGTAACATGGGGATTTGCTCTCAGTGTTTTAGCTATGTCTTCACCGCCGCTTTCAAGAGTTGACCAGCAATCACCCTTATAACCTGTGAACTGAACATGAGTAACATGTAAAACTGGTGTATCACTTAATCTCGGAATATCTTTCGTTATATCCATTGTTTTAATAGTTGTTAAGTAGTTGCCTGGGTAACCTAACCTATTACAGTGAATATGTAGTTTATGAGGCAGGTCCAGTAATTGAGCAGCGTAACCCATTTCCCTAATGATGTCTCTGGGGGTTATATTGTATGCTGGGATTTGGTCATCTATATCTATACCTCTACCCGTTAAAACCCAGGTTATATCGGAACCGGGGTCAACTAATTTCAGAGAATAAGTCTTAGTAGTGGATAATAACCAAGCTAAATAACTTGCAAGCAGTTCCCTTGAACCCATTGTAATCAAATCTAACGCCAACCAGTTAGAGTCAACTAGTAGGAAGGCGGCTTTATCAATTATTGGTATATCATCTAGTTCCTCGTGCGTATGCCTAGTTTTAATTGGCGGAGTCGCGGGCTCTACGACTAGCGTGTAACCCATTCTAGCATAATCGTATCCTATTCTGAAAACATTTGGTACTGTTAAACCTGTTTCCGCTCGTCGAATCGGTAGTTTATGCGGTTTATTCGTTAAGTAATGGTCTTCAGGCCTCATCAGCCTACCGATATTCACCTTCGCTCCAGCTATGTGACTATGTATATCTATGCCTCCCGGCATTACTACTTTACCTTTAGCATCTATTACTAGTGCCGTACTAGGATTGATTTGGGAGGGATCAACTATCTTGCCGTTTTTTACGGCTATGTCGAGTGTTTCTCCGTTTATTCCATTGAGGGGGTCGAATACAATGCCGTTTTTGATGAGGATCTCACTCATGAACTCACACCTTTCTTAGCTTTGACTTTTTCAACTAGTTTCCTCAAGACTTCTGAATCACATAAGATACATGGAGGTGGATCAACTACTTTCTTCAACCTGATGGGTACTTCATCTAATCTATAAGCTGAACCCTCGCACTCTATTCCAACATATGCACCGGGGATAATCACGTCCGCGAACGCTGTGGTTAGAGACCACTTTGCATCAATAACTATCACCGGTATCTTCGATAAGTGCTCAACGGCTTTCCTTGGGAGATGAGCAACTGGATCACTGGCGATTATTAGTGCTGCATCTACATCACCATTACTCAATAGGTCAGTTGCGCTCGTCATACCGATAATCATTCTCGGAAAGCCTCTAGCATAGTCGACAGCGTATGGATAACCAGTTGTCCACAATGATACTTGATTCGAACCCGCGACATTGTAGTGGCCTCTCATCGGTAAGATACCGAACTTTGTCCACTCGTTTAACTCCTGGACGAGTTTAATTGCGGCTACAATGTTCTTGTACTTAGCACCAGTCATCGTTAAACCTAGACCAAAGAATATTACACCGTACTTAGTTGTTCTCATCATTTCAGCTAACTCTACTACTTTATCCCTCGGTACACCGGCTACTGTCGGAGCCTCAATATCGAGATCCCTGATTGCCATTCTAAGCGCTGTCAATAACTCGTAGTCTCTTCCGGGTTCGATCTGGATAAATAAATCTGCTAAATTCGCTGTCGGCGTTCTCCTCGCATCAACAACCACTATCTTTCTCTCCTTTCTCCCTCTCACGAATCTTCCTTCACGCATAACGACTCTGGCGACATGGTTTGGATGAGCTTCAAGAGGGTTACAGCCCCAGAATATAACTAAGTCAGCTAAGTGAACTGCTACTCCAAACGTGTACCTCACGGCTCCAACTTCCTGAACAGCGAGCGCTGTTGGCCCGTGACAGAACACGGATGTATTGTCAACAACACCATGTGTTAATTCAGCTAATTCAACTGCGTACCTATTTGTCTCTACGTCCGTACTAGCTAGTCCAAAAATCAATGGATACTTTGATTCTGTGAGAATATCGGCGGCGACATCTATTGCTTTATCTAAGTCGACTTCTAATAGTCTACCCTGCTCTCTTATGTAGGGTCTCAATATCCTGTGTCTATGGTAATTAAGGAACTTTGCGGAAGATATGGCGCAACCACCTATGTTTCTTACTACCTTGTTACCGTCTACTTCTATGGTCAAGTGATCGCATAAATCGCCGCAAAAGGGGCACACAACGTTCTCCACAACCTTCTTATCCCCTGTTTTCAGCGGAGCATCCTCCATGTATACTTCTAGTTGCTTAGCTCCAAGTGCTTTAAGGAGATCAATTAGTTTGGTTAGAGGTTCATCCGTGGGTTCAACGAATACATTAACTCCCTTCAATCTAGGCATCCCAGTTCCATCTGTCTCCGGGTCAGTCAACATGTTAGCCCAAGGACCCATAGGTATAAATATTGTTCCAGGCGGTACATTGTTGCTTGGTTTCACTCTTAACACGATTGAGCCATGCTCATTGTATACCTTAACGCGGTCTCCTACTCCTAGACTCGAGATATCAATAGGGTTCATTTCTACAACAGCTACTGCGTCGAAGTACTTCTTACTCCACTTACTCTCCTCCTCCATGCTAATACCCTGCATTAATGACCTCCCAGTGTTTAACACGAATGCTTTAGCTTTCTCTAACTCGGTTTTACTCATAGTGACTCCTCCCACTTGGAACACTTTGTTTTAACATGGTTTCACATCAATGTCCCTGGAGGCTTCTAGTGCTTCCTTCAAGTATATATGGTATGGTCCAAGTTTACCTCCATAATTACCAGCAGTAATCAACACTACTCCAGGCACTAATGCAGCTGCTTTAACCGCTACACCCATGGCTTTCACTACGTAATCCTTCCTCAACCCATTAATAACGATCTCGTATACAGAGTTCACGTTCTCTGGTACTCTGGTCTCTTTCACTACTCCTTTGAGAACTGGACAATAAAGGTGATTAGTTGTTGCCCTTAACTTCGGGTACTTCAGTGATCCTACCTTAGACCCCGATCTAACTATTCCTCCTGGGAACGGAGTTATTACGCCTCTAACATGTCTCTTTATTGCCCGCACTGCTCTCTCAGCGGCCTCCAAACCCGCTTCCGAGTTTTTGGCTAGTATTAAGATATTCCCACCAGCAACTCCTTTCACTACTCCAACAGAGTCCTCTATAATGAACTCTCCCTCCATGACAGGTATTCTCCAGACACTTCTACCATAAAGAGTGTCCTTTTTCTCGAAGCCATCGCCGAATTTCGCGATCGCTCCACCTAGACTCATTTTTCTCTTAATCTTGGGAAGACCATTGAACAACGCGGTTGTTGGGCAAGTTAAAATACATTGGCCTACACGCGATAACGTAACAAACTTTAAACTAGCTAAGTCGTTGTGATATATCTGTATATATATGCCTGGTCTTTGATCCGGAGTTAGATTAGGTGATATAAAAGCCTCTATGCCGCACTCGCCTGGACTACCGATGACAGATGTACCGAAACCAGTAGCTTTAGATGCCGCAATATATGCCCACTTCCTCGTTGAAGCAGTTATCAGCAACCGCGTGGCATACATAGGAAAAGCTTCCGCGAAAGTATCCTCTACTATAACATCCATGAATTTGAATGACACAAGTTCACCTCTCCACATGAAAATAATTAATAAAGATAATAAAAATTGCGGTAAGATGAACTTCATGATTGGTTTAGCAGTTTAAAAGCTAAATCTGTGCGTTGAGGAAAGTATTTTAGTAATGAATCAGAATAATTGACAACAGTGGTGATAGTACTTTGACTCCACAAGAGAGAAAACTCGCAATCCTTTTCCTAGACACCGATAAACACGTAAGCCCATTCGAACCATTGCTCGTCACAGATCTGTTCCCAAACGCTAACATATTCCTCTACGGTAACGTTGAACCAGAGGACGCTGTTAGAATCGTCCAAGACGCTATGTTTCCGCGTGGACCGAAAGGAGTGAAATACACGAAAATGTTCATAGGAGGATACGATGCAGAGAAAGTGGAAAGAATAGTGGAAGCAGTTAAGAAAACCATGTTTCCCCCATTCGAGTTCACGATCATAGTTGACCCGCGGGGAGCAAACACTACAGCTGCTGCAGCAGTAGCTAAAACACTTGAATTACTAATGAAACATGGTTTAGGCGACTTCAAGAACAAGAACATAGCTATTCTAGCTGGCACGGGGCCCGTTGGAGTCGCAGCTGCAACAATATACGCTCTTGAAGGAGCCAATGTTTATATTACATCTCGTAGCCTGGAAAAAGCCGTTAAAGTAGCGCGGAAAATCAACGAGGAGATTAAAGCTGAAAAAGTAAAAGGATTAAAAGCATTAACACGTGAGGAAATAGGTGAAGTAATTAAGAACGTTGATATAGTGTTAGCTACGGGTGCAGCGGGAGTCAGACTCCTTGATCTCGAGACTCTCAAAAACTATGGAGGAAAATGCAGAGTGCTAGCTGACGTAAACGCTGTTCCACCAACAGGCATAGAGGGACTAGAACCCAATGACGAAGACAAAGAAGTTCTACCAGGAGTATATGGCGTAGGTGCACTAAGAATAGGTACACTTAAAAACAAGATAATTGCTGAATTATTCAAACTAGCTGCGGAGACCCCTAAGGGAATACTGGACTATAGAGCAGCTTATGAAACAGCATTAAAACTTATTAAACCTTAATTACTCCAATAAAATCTTTTTTATTAAACCTCATATTCTCCACACAGTTGGTAATAGCTTGAAATTGTGGCACCCTATAACTCTACTTGCACTTGACTCGTCTAAAATAGTGGACGGTAATCACCTGAAAACAGATTAAACAATTGTATATCTACGGTATCTAGGTTATAGTAATTTTATTCATATATAGGTGTGAATAATTTTCTAGAAGCGTAGATATATAAATATATGGAATTTACATTTTATAAAAGTTTAAATACCCCTTAGTAGATATATAAGTGGGAAAGGTGAGTTCTACGTCTAAACCCACAATACCCACTCGTCCGATAGAAGTCCTTAGAAAGATAGCTGAAGACGCTGTTGCAGCTCAGAGAGCAGATATTAACGTGATAAAAGTTAAGCGTGGAGGAATCTTCCTAATAGAGGATTCTAAACCCTACGTTGAAGCCACGATGAAAATGGCGCCCGTTGGCGAAATGAAGAAGGAGGTTATAGATTTATTTAAGACAGCTGTTTTAGCTCACTATGAGATCCTCAAGGAGATAGCACGAGGAAGCACAATTAGACCTGAAGATGACCCATTCGTAGAGCATTACCAGACACCGGTCGTATTGAAGATCCTATATGAACTGGATCCCAAGTTCCGTGAAGCAGTTGAAAAATTCGTGGAGGAGATTGAGAAGAGAAAAGACCTTATTGGAAGAGAAGCCATTAAGAAATACGCGGGATACTATGGTCCAACAACAGTTGTAGACTTCGCGTTCAGCGTTGGCGGGATGGCAGGCTACTTTGGATACATCCTAGATAAAACAGACATCGCGCCCAAGTACAAGGAAACTATTTTAGCCGCAAAGAGTTGGGGAATGAACACAAGCTACGGGTTTGGATCAAAATTCATGGCCGCTATTGAAGCTGGTAAGACCCTCGACGAGGCTTTGAAAGAAGAAGTCGAAATTCTGAAAGAAATGTGGCTAGACCCTGTTGGTACACAAGTGAAATTAATGACTGAGGCTGGACACGAGAGCTTCGACCCAGCAGAATACATGAAGAGATTTGAGTCAAGAATTAGACCCGTTGTGAAAGCCGCATATGATGCTGGAGTACATCCAGGAAACCTATGTGTAGTTCCAGCATACGGTGTAGGAGACGCTGGACACCACATATCTCAATCAATGTACAATATGGCTAAAGACGATGTAGTGATGGCGGTCATGGAGGCTGTAACCGACGTACTTGAAGCAACACTGGAAACCGGGCTCAAAGAAGAGAAGATAAAGAATGAGTACCAGTTACTGTCGCTCGCTACTGGTTCACTCGCAGCTGCTGTAGCGTACATAGCTGAACTTGATGGCTTCAGTGCACCAATGATAATTGACCTACTTGTTAAGAGATTCTACAACTTAGTATTAAAGTCCCCGCTAAGAGGTGCTGCCGTCGAATTACACAACGTAGACTTCATGGACATGTTGCTAAGAGGCTGGAAGACAATTACACCATCACCATGGGGTAAGGACGGAGTAATATCTGGTGTAAAAGTGCAATTAGAGCCTATACACAAGAACACAGTGTTAATGAACCCGCAGAGGTACACGTACCCTGGATGCGCAATAACAGTGAGGTTCTCTGCGTTAATGAGGCTAGCTGACTTCCCATGCCTACTCACAAGTGAGCCTGTAACAGCTACCATTAACACTTACATTGTAGCACTACACCCAGAAATGCCTATTGCACCACCAAGAATATGCAAAGCATGTGCACCAAGCTACATACTGACTGGCAGATGTACACACTGCTATTACAGGAGAGGAATAGCTAAGTCTGTGCCACTAACATCTGTACCTGAAACAAACCTATTAAAAGGAGTAAAAGCTGTTGGTTAAAGAAAATAATTTATCTTTAAATATTTTTTCACAATGTATACTTCCCTTTCTACATTACTATTCTGGGAGACAATGCGTCTGCGAATACTATGAGTATGTATTGTATCAATATGACTACATTAAACATGCGATTGTTCCTCTTCGAAACGAGCAGGAGATCAAGTGCTAATCGTTTTGCTTAATTCAGCTAAGTGTTTTCTGGAGCTCAACTGAGTTGTCGATAATGCAGATAAGTAAACGGCTTTTCTCACTGATTCCTCTATTGTCTCATTTTTAAGCAAATAGTATATTAGTGATGCTGAGAAGGCGTCGCCTGCACCAACGGTATTCATTGCGTTAACGCTTGGAGCCTTGAATGTTTTAGGTTCACTTTTCTCCACGTAGAGTGTTGCGCCTTTTGACCCTCTTGTCACGATTAACTCCCTAACTCCGATCTTGAATAAGTCACTCGGGACTTCTATGCCCTTACGTCTCATTATTTGCTCTTTTTCCTCATTTAGGATAAGAATAGGCGAGTAGTGCAGTATTGACGTGAATTCATCAAAATAATGCTCGAGTACTAGTTTATGCGGACGGAAAACTATGATTTTATTCTCTCTATTTATCTTGCTAAGCAACTCTAAGTAAACTTTACTTACTCCTTCACCGAGATATATTGATCGCGAGTTGTTGCATGCTTGAATTATTTCTTCATTGACTCGATCTATGACTGGTAAAGATCTCAAGTCCATTTGAGGCTTACATGTACATTTTAACTGTGTGGGTTCAAGTGGTTCAAACACGATGCATATTGGTAATTCAACACCTTGATCCATTATTGATAAACTCACATCAACTCCCTCATTGATTAATTCAGCGAGTAGATATGATCCAATGATGTTAGCGGGTACTTTACTTATGAAGCCTGTTTTCAACCCGAGGTTTGAAGCTAGTGATGCAACGTTGGCACCTGCGCCTCCAGAGAACATTCTTACATCTGGTTTCAAGTACACATCCAGTGCTATAGAACCAAACACTAGTAAATCATATTCAAGGTGTCTCCTGGATTTAGCAGCGCTTTCCATAGCGCTACTCAATACTTGGTTAATGAAATCCATGAAACTTACTCTTAGGTAATTCGAAAAAGGTAGTATTTTAGCCATGAACATTACAGATAGATTAGTTAATGCCTCCCGCAATAATTTGCTATCTAGTTCATTGATGTCCTTGAATAGTATATTGTACCATTTACCAATATCTGTTAACTTATAGCACTTCACTCTAACTCTACGATTACCTCTAATCTCCACCTTATCTTTTTCCTCAAGTAAATTAAGTGATACGAGTTTCCTAATTGAACTAATAACTGTTTTATTTGAGTGCTGGCTAAGAGAAACAATGATTTCTTTTTGACATAGTTCCTTATCCCATTCAAAGAGTCTCAATATCTCAACAGTCACAGGCGATGAAAAAAGCGACACTATGTACTCTATTTTCTCCTCGATACTAGTGGGTAGTAATACCACGTATGGGTAGAGTTCTTTGAACCTGCTTCCAATTACTTGCGCCATTAACTATAGCCCTCAAACTTGGTAAGTAATATTTATAAACCCCCTAGAAAAACTTATATTTAGGGCAAATAAATTTTCTTGTGTAACATGTTACAGGGGAAATTTCATGAGTTCAAGTTTAAAAAGTAAACCGGCATATATAGTAGCTTTCATTGGAGTTGGAGCTGCATTATACTACATCTTATTATTCCTACCAGGTTTACCCATAATTGGTACATCAGCTAGTATGGATATAGGTGCAGCATTGTCCCCGATCTTTGGTTTAATACTGGGCCCCTTAGCTGGCCCCCTAGCAGTACTCCTCGGTAACACTGTTAAGACTCTGACACCGGCTCCTAGTCCTTATGGAATCCCGTTCATACCGGCTGCTGCGTTATCGGCACTCGCTGCATATTTACTTATAACTAGGAAATGGTGGATTTCAAGTATACTGCTATTTATACTAATTGTCGTCTCGATGTTTCTACCTCCATTTTATCCTGTGACAGAGCAATGGTATGTTTACACTATTGCTTTCTATGATAAAATAATTGCTTTATTAATAACTCCCTTTATCCCTAAGCTCATTAGAAGCAACTCCGCGAAAACAAGGATTATTGGATTATATGGATTGTTTTTCGCAGCAAGAGAAGTCGATAAGGCATTTGGATGCTTCATTTTCGCTGTTCCAGCAGTATACGAGGGTGTTTTTGGTTTAAGTGACTTAAACTTCGTTAGAAGCCTATACTTGGTTAGTCCTATATACTACCTCGTAGCATACATATTTGAAGCTCTAATTGTTACAGCTGTAGCTATTCCCGTTGTAAAAGCAATTAAGAGAGTCCCCGGTTTATCCGGTATACTATATGTTGATAAGGTACCAGTATAGATGAATAGAGATGGCTAAAATAATAGTGAGCGTTGAGGGTTTAACATACAATTACCCGAAGACGAAAACACCTGCATTAATCAACGTTAACATGGATGTAAGTGAAGGAGAGTTCGTGGTCATAGCGGGTCCCTCGGGCGGTGGGAAATCAACACTTTGTAGAGTGTTAACTGGGCTAATTCCTCACTCTTATGGTGGCGAACTGCGTGGTAGTGTCTACATTAATGGGATCAACGTAGCTGAGAAAGGCCCTAGATCTATTGTTGGCTTAGTGGGCACAGTTTTCCAGGTACCGGAGAACCAAATAGTCAATTTGATTGTTGAAGAAGAATTAGCGTTTACACTGGAGAATTTAAACATAGATCCAAGTATCATCAGGGATAGAATAGACCAAGTTATGAAGGAACTCGGAATAGAGCACTTGAGGAAAAGGAACACCTTGGAATTATCGGGCGGCGAAGCGCAAAAAGTGCTTATTGCTAGTGTTCTAGCACTAAAACCCAAGATACTATTACTTGACGAGCCGTTAGCCCACTTGGATCCATACAGCGCCGCGAACCTCATTAACTTATTAAACGAACTCAACAAGAAAGATAATATAACCATAATAGTCTTTGAGCACAGGTTATCTGACATAGTTAAATATGCTGATAAACTCATAGTACTAAATAAAACGATTACTATGAGTGGGCAACCCAGAGATATAGTAAGGGAATTAATTATCAAAGGAGATCAAAGCATAGAAATACCTGTTACCGCTGAGTTATCACATAAAATTGGATTAAGTAAGATAGTACTTGATATCGATGAATTCATTAATGAAACCAACTTAATGCGTAGCCCTCATAATTATGATTGCCGTAACTACACGGGTTTCGATGAAGACACGAGTAACGAGGATGGAGATAAGGTTATTGTGATCAGAGATCTATGGTACGAATACCCCAACAACAAAGTTGCTTTGAGAAACATTAATCTAGAAGTAAACCGAGGAGAAGTCATTGCATTAATAGGTGCTAATGGAGCGGGTAAAACGACTCTGCTTAAACATCTAAATGGCTTATTGAAGCCAACAAGGGGCATAGTTACTGTATATGGCCATGATACACGTGGAAAAAGCGTTACTGAGTTATCGAACTATGTTGGAATAGTTTTCCAAACTCCTCTACACCAGTTTTTCGAGGAAACAGTCATAGATGAGGTATTAGTTGCAGCAAAAATTAGAAACATCCCTAACGCGTACGAGAAAGCATTGAACCTACTGAAATTCCTAGGAATAGATCACTTAGCTGAAAAATCACCCTTCGAGCTCTCTGTGGGCGAACAGCGGAGACTGGCTATTGCATCAATACTAATATATGATCCACCCATTCTAGTACTGGATGAACCCACAGCTGGACTGGATAAAGGCTGGAAGAGCGAGATAGCAGAGTTATTAAACCAATTATTAAAGAACGGTAAAACAATCATAATTGCTACACACGATATTGAGTTCCTGACTAGTCTATATGTTAGCAGAGTAATCGTGATGAACAAAGGCGAAATAATTACCAGTGGATCTCCTAGAAGAGTATTATACCAGTACGAGAAACTCGTATCATCCCATGTTATACCACCACAAATTATTCAAATAACGAGGAAACTTGCACTAGACAATGTGTTCAAGCCCTTACGAACAAGCGAGTTCCTAGAGTTAATTCGCACAGCAAGGTGTAAGAGTGTTTAGAGAATTCGTACTTGATTTGAGAAACATCTTTGGTTTCAGCGATAAAAGCACAGTCTTCCATAATATTGACCCAAGAATAAAGATGACATACACGCTGTTAACTATCTTAGTAGCAGCTTCAATAAACAATATCATAACGCTATTGATCTTGGTTGCATTGAACCTAATTTTAATAATAATAGGTAAAATCCCCATAAGCAAACTTGTCTCAACTTTTAGAGGCCTACTAGTGTTCTCTGCGTTAATATTGATCATTAACATCGCGTTAAGGGTAGTACTCAGCTGGTTATCACTGACAACCGTTTCATTAACAGAAATTTTCTACTCCGTAGGTACAGCTATTACGAGATTAATACTAGTTGCATTATCCCTCATAGTACTTATTGATACTACGACTCCCCGCGAAGTAGTGCAAGGACTAGCATCTCTCGGAATAAGTTACAGGTATCTATACAGCATTGTCTTACTATTCAGATTCATACCCATAATTTTCGATGAAATACTGAGCATTTACGACGCCCAAAGATCTCGTGGAATAGAGTTAGAGAAAGTTGGTCTAATTGAGAAAATAAAGCGATTAAAGTCAATCATAATACCTGCATTCGTTTGTTCACTATTGAGAGCCAAGGACTTATATGAGGCACTAGAATTACGTGGTTTCGGGTACTCTAAGAAAAGAACTTTCTACAATCAACTGAAGATCACGAGTAAAGACGTGTTTTTCATAGGATTCATAATAGTTATTTATGGTTTATGCTTCTTTATTCAACCATTTATCACATAGTGTTATGATTTCTAAAGGTTAATTGTTTTAAACATTGCAGGCAACTAAGACAGGGTAACAGTGCACTCCCTATTATCCAAGCTAATGTATGTTGAGCCATTAACATCGTGTTCTAGCCTACAATTAGACACCAATAGCTTGGTTCCTACTGGTATTTCACTAAATCTCATTCTCAGACTTCTGACCAGTATTCTACCTAGATCACTGCTTACTGCAATATACGTATAAGGCATCACTAAAGGAGACACTTCTTCCGCGATAACTATTTCACCATTAAATAATTCAACTTTCTCCAAGCAAGTAGGTTTAACGCTCTCAATACAAGACACAACACGTATACTGTAGACAGTATCATTAATTACTCCCTCCAATACTCTATTCTGCAAGAGCTTGATCCTTGTCTCCAGGTTTGTTCCCTCATATTCTCCAATACCCTGTAAAGGCTTAGCGACTCCTCTATCTCTTAGGTCTTTGAGTATCCTGTAGACCTTGAACCCAGTGTTCTTACCTCTAATGATTAAATCTACATCTCTTGGTTCAATATTACTCAACACTGTAGAGGCCAAGTAGCTTCCCGTTAACCCAACGTCCTCTAGTTCACTTGGACTCAGAGCTTCGAGAATTCCAAGGATTTCTCGCGGCAGCGGAGGCCATTTCCCTCTATCAAATGGGTTAAGCACGTATTCTATTTCATCTCTTCTCACGGCGGGAATATTCATTTTCAAGCACTCATCATATTTTACAACTCCCAATTCAACAGCAATACTCAATGCTTTATAAGTATCCTTAATTTTTGTTTGATTGATTAAATCATAGCGTGGAAACGCGATCACTTGTTCATCGTAGTGCTCACAGCCTTTAACAACCCAGAGATAACCCTTATATTTAAACATATAACCCTCAATCATCTCCCTTCACTACAGTTACATTACTTTATTTGCTAATACCATATTTTTACCTAAAGTTAAGTCAACGCATTCACTAGATCTAATGGAGAGGAGTGAGATCCTTTAAAGATATATTGTATGTTTTAATATAATCAGTATGAGGCATTAGGGATGATTAAATGCGAGACTTTAGAGATAGAGACTTCATTGAATCAGTTGATGGATTAATCTTCTGCGTAATTGGAAACGTACACCCTACAAGTAGAGTAGTATCATACTTGAAGTACATATCTCACTACTCCTCAACAGTTAGGACTAAGTGGAGTAGAAATGGAGTAATGTACGGTAGAATACTACCATACTATAGTGCAATAGGAGTCAAGAACACAATGGATTACTTAAAGGAGAACTACCCGGATTACGTTGTCTACGATAAATATAGGTCAATAGAGTTAATAGAGGTGCCCAGACACAAGATTAAAACTCACTTTAAACCCGAAGAGAGATTACGAGAAATAATTGATTCACCTAAGGATGAACTAGAGAAACTTGCACTCGAGCTCGTTCAAGAATTAGCAGAAGAAACTAATATAAGTTTAGGCAACTTCGGGATTACTGGATCAATTCTACTGAAAATACATAATTTAAAATACTCAGACATAGATATCATAGTCTATGGCCAACGCAATGGATGGATCATTAGAGATGTTTTGAAAAACATACTGCAAAACGAGAAGAAACCATTCTTCTCTCTACCCAAAGGAGAAATGCTCGAAGAATGGAGTAAGGAGATAACATCGCATCACTCACTGAGCTTTGAGGAAGCAAAAATCCTGTACAGTAAGTATAAGTGGAATAGAGCCATATACAGGGGAAGACAGTTTTCAGTTCACCCAGTTAAATTAGAGAATGAGGTTGAGGAGAGATGGGAGGATAAAATCCACAAACCACTCGGATTAGTGAAAGTTAAAGCCAAAGTACTAGATGCGAGTGAATCGATCTTCATGCCAGCTATTTACATAGTTGACGACGTTAAAGTACTAGAAGGTGCCTCTCCACCGGGAAAAATATCGAGAATTACTAGTTATGAGGGATTATACATAGATCTCGCTGAACCAGGAGACGAGTTAATTGCTTACGGTAAACTAGAGGAAGTTGAAGACCAGAAACTGGGAGAAAAATACTACCAGGTTACAGTGGGAACTTTTGAAGCAGGCGGAAGAGACTACATTAAGCCCTTGAAGTGGCTTAGCCACGTTTAATGAGAATTTTAAGCGCTAAATCCAAATCCTTATAGTCATTTATGTTTAGAAAATCCAGTGAGGGATTCTCTGATAGAGAGTGAACGTCGACGAAAGCGGTGTTCAAGGATCTATAGATATCCTGTACTCTTAATTCATCACTATTAATTTTCTCAGTGATAACTCTAATCAATTTATCTCTGAGATTATAAGAAACTAGGGGTTCAACGTAGTTGTTTGGCCACACGGGTAAAGCTGCATCATATTTTTGCTCAATGATGTAGCTGCGCAGTCGCTTATAGATATTGAAATTAATGAATGGTGTATCCGATGGAGCTATAGCTAAGTAGTCATTCACGCAATGCTCAGCCGCGGTCATAATACCCGCAATAGGCCCCTCGACATTAGCTTTATCTAATAGTATTTCAACGCCATATTTATTGATGACTCCTCCTATATGGTTTAGCAACCAGTTCCTGTGGGCTGTGTTTTTAACAACTAATAAAACCTCTTTAAAATAACGAGCTAGATTATCCAAGACATATTCAACTAGTTTCCTATCCCCTAGCTGTATTAAGGGCTTGTAGAAGCCTAATCTACTCCCATCACCTCCCGCTAATACTGCTAGACAAGTATCCTGTATTTTTCCATTAGTCATAATTCGCCATCACGCACTGAATTAAAAATATTTAAACAAGAATTATTAATTTTAAACTGGGCGCTGGCTTGATTAAGCTATTGATCTCAATTAAACATCCTTCAGAATTAGAAAACGCGGTACGTGGTGGAGCAGACATAGTCGATGTTAAAGACCCATCTAAGGGGAGCCTCGGTTTACCTAGTTATAGTTCTCTGAGAGAAGTACTGAGTAGAATTAAGTCCTTGAACATCGTTGGAGTAGAAGTGAGCTCTGCGGGCGGAGATATTGATAGAGTTGAACCCTACTTACAGTACGTTGCTTACACTGTTGCGTCTCTAGGTGTCAGCTACTTTAAAATAGGTCTCGCCATGGGATCAATGGAGTTAGCTAAGATCATGAGTTCACATGTCTCCGAAGTCCTAAAATCTTTCAATAGCACCAAGCTTGTTTTAGTTGGATACGCTGATTTTAAACTAACTGGATCAATTGAGCCCTTAAAAGTAATCGAAGTAGCCAGAGACGTGGATGCTAGTGTAGTGATGATTGATACATACATGAAGACTGGTAAAACAACTTTTGAATTCTTATCAAGGAACTACTTGGAATTATTCGTTAAAGAAGCACATGGAAGTAGTTTACTCGCTGCATTAGCTGGTAGCTTGAGAAAGGAGCACATAGTTGACGCTATTGAATTAGGTTTCGATGTAATTGGATTTAGAGGCGCTGTCTGCGTTGGGGGTAGAGATGGATTTGTTTCCGAAGAATTAGTGAGCGAGTTGAAGAAAACAATCATAGATTACTATCATGGCGTTACCAGAGTGTAATCCCCTGGTTGTCTACTCACTATGTTCCTTAATATGAATGGTTTAAACATGTTGTATATGACTAAAGGCAATTTAGTATTGTGTAGGAGTTTTACGGCATATTGATCGATAATATTAGTATTTAATTGATCTAATTCCTGAATTGTCATCTTCTTGATTAAGTTACCCTCATTATCTAGGACTCCGTCAACGGGTTTAGCTAATACGATCATGTCTGCTTTAATTAGATTAGCAATATACAGTGCTATTGAATCACTTGTAACACTCCAATCGTGGGGTAGTTCATTGAATCTCTTAATAATCCTATATGGCATAACTATTGGTATTTTACCCTGTTTCAAAACTTCGCATGCTTCAACTAAGTCATGTGCTTCGATTATAATCCCGGATTCATCGATGCCCGCAATATATGCACCGTACATTTCCATCGCCTTGATCGCTAACCAGTGTGCAACATCATCGCTAAAACCCATTTTTACCTGCAGTTCTCTCACGTAATCCGCGAATACGCTTCCACCAGGTACCAAGATGAATCTAGCTAATTGCGCTAAGGAACTTAACTCATGAATAGTTTTAGCGAGTACTTCACTGTGATATATCATGTGACCAGATAACTTAAGCACAAACAAATTATCCATGTTTTTTTACCTCGGTTAAAAACATCAATGCAGCCGCATAGGACGGTAACACGCTTGCCACCTTCTCACCCACTAGCTCATTTACACTAATTATCCTCCTGAAACCAGCTCTCTTACTAGCTTCAGCCGCTAAAAACTCGCCTATTCCAGCTGTTATTACTGTGAAATCACCTAGTTTTATGCCCTGCGATGCAAGCCACGACCTAATCTGCATAATGGCCTCAAATACCTTGAATACTTGTTTTTCATAAATGTATCGCGCTATCTCCAATGCTTCATCGTAGTTAATGATGTCGGAGTCTCCGCAGGGGACTCGCGTTATTCTCTGCATTGTCTCCTCAACTGTTTTTCCTCTCCCATCAGCTGTTTCAGTGGTGTAATCTTCGCTGCTAATGTGTCCAAGTAGTAAGTGAACATCCCCTATTAGGGAGAATCTCTCCGATGACACTCTCGCATAGAAACCCTTATATGGAACTTTATCCACTAATGTAGCGACATTTCCTCTTAATACTCCAGTGTAGACCAGTTCACCGAAAACTAGTTTCTCGGGATCCGTGTACCCTCTGACCTTCACGTTGCAATTAACCATAGGTATAATCGTTGTAGTAGTACTACCGATATCAACAAATAGTGCATTGCTTATGCCCCATTCTAAACACTCATGCTGCAGCAACCATGCACTTGCAGCCCAGTTTGCTGCAGCGATCTTCAAGTGATTCCTCACGGCTTCATTTGAGCTCAGTAACTTCATATCGGTTGATACGTATCTTATTCCTCTAGCGTCGCTGAAAACGTCTTCAACAATCTCTATAATAGTTTTAACTCCCTCGTACTTTGTTCGAAATATATCTGATAACTCAGCGGTCATTGTCGCTGCCACATAGTAGTCGCCTGGTTTAAGTGTGAATACATGTTTAATCTCTAAGAGTATATTTCTCAATGATTCAACTCCTGTAAGCCATACTGGATTATATTTACGTATAACACTGATCTGATGGTGGCCCCTATGCGAACTAAAATCCACTGGCAATTTGACAGCTTTTACGTTTGCCCCGCCTATATCTAATCCAAGAACATTCATTCAACGAATCCCATAGACTAGTTATCAATAATCTCTAATTTCTCACAGTGAATATTAATGTTGATAAAGCAAAGAATTCAGCACATTAACTCCAATTAATTAATCTACCTCTTTTTAACTGAGAATCAATTAAAGTCGCTAAGGAAATAGAAACATTTATTTTGCTTTACTGATTAAGTTAATTGAGGTGATAAATCAATGAGTAAAGTTCAATACAAGGACACAGTTTTCAAAGTCAAAGGATACCAAGTGCCGGGAAAACAACCAATGTTCTTCTGCGTGGAATCAGGTAACTTCAAAATATACATTGACAAAGTTGGTGGAGAAGCACCGAGCCCGCTTGAGTATTTACTGGCTTCACTAGCGGGCTGTATTAACATTGTTGCAAACATAGTTGCTAAAGAAATGAACGTTAACATCGAGAACTTGGAGGTAGAAGTTGAAGGAGTATTCAACGCGGAGAAACTGTACACTGGTAAAGGGGGAAGAGCGGGATACAAGGAGATTAAAGCTAAAATACGTATAAAATCAAGTGCGCCTCGTGAACAACTAGAAAAACTCATTAAAGCTGTGGAGGAACGTTGCCCAGTATCAGATAATTTAGCTGAGCGCACTCCCGTAACATTAGTATTGGAGTAAATAATTTATTCGAACCTTCTTGAAAAACTAATATTTTTCCATAATTAATGTAGATCCTCATATTTAACGTAAATTTTATTGATTCATTGTTATTTAGTTTCTGAGAATAATTATTCGTTTATGTTAAGGGTGGCATGAATTGTCATCAGAAAGCTTGCAATGGCACTCAATGAGTGTTGAAAAAGTAGTTGAAGCACTGAACACAGATCCAAATTACGGCTTGAAAAGAGAGGAGGCACTAAATAGGATTAAAACATATGGTTTAAATGAAATAAAAGGTAAGAAGAAGAGCCCTGTTGAAATGTTTTTGAGACAGTTCACGAACTTCCTGGTGATCATCCTGATCATAGCGACAATTATATCCGCGATACTGGGAGAAATCGTAGACTCCTTAGCCATATTCGTCATCGTGTTAGTTATGGGTGTATTCGGGTTTATCCAGGAGTTCAGAGCAGAGAAAACAATAGAATTACTCAAAAAACTTGCTTCACCTAGATGTAGAGTTCTAAGAGATGGCATCGAAGTTGAAGTAGAGGCTTCACAGATCGTGCCTGGAGATATCGTATTATTGAGGGAAGGAGATAGAGTACCAGCTGATATCAGGCTAATAGACACCGTTGACCTCGAAGTAGATGAATCTTCTTTGACTGGTGAAAGCACACCCGTAGAGAAAGATCACAAAGTAGTGCTTGACCCCAATACACCTGTGAGTGAGAGAGAAAACATGGTTTTCATGGGTACATATATTGTACGTGGAAGAGGTAAAGGGGTTGTCGTATCCACTGGAATGAACACTGTTCTAGGCAAAATAGTTCAAGCAGTAACCGAGGTCAAAGAAGAGAAAACTCCGCTGGAACTCGAGCTCGACTACTTTGGTAAAAGAGTAGGAGCCATTATACTGGCGATTGCAGTAATAGTTTTCATAGTTGGATTAATAGAGGGCTATGTGTCCCCCATTGAATCATTAATGATCGCAGTTGCACTAGCTGTAGCAGCTGTTCCGGAAGGATTGCCCGCAATAGCTACAGCTGTTTTAGCTATTGGAGCATACCGTATGGCTAAAAAGAAGGCACTTGTTAAAAAACTTTCAGCGGTTGAAGCACTTGGATCAGTTGACATAATATGCACAGATAAAACGGGGACAATAACAAAAGGCGAAATGACAGTCAAGATCGTGAAAACCCTGAACACGGAGTGCTCAGTGGAGGGAACAGGGTATAAACCTGAGGGTAGAGTAGTCTGCAAAGAAGGCAACGATTCAACTCAACTCTATAAAATGCTCGCAGCACACACAGTCATAGATGCTAAACTCGAGAGAGATGGAAGTAACTGGGTCGTGAAGGGATCACCAACTGAGGGTGCTGCCTTAGTACTAGCATATAAGGCCCTAGGAGAAAAAGGAGTAGGAGAGGCTATCAGAGAATTGAAATTAATTAAATCTTATCCATTCGATAGATTTAGGAAACGCAAAAGCACATTACATACGTACGTTGAAGGAAAGTACCTAGCCATAGTGACAGGCGCACCCGAAGTATTACTTAAGCTCTCTAAGAAAGCGTGGACCCCTAACGGTGAGTTAGATTTAAGTAGTGATACGAGGAATCGAATAGAAAAATATATCGAGGAATTAGCATTGCAAGGTTATAGAACATTTGGCCTAGCTTACAGAGTACTGGATCAATATGACCCAGATTGGAGCCATGAAGACATTGAGAGTGATTTAACATTCTACGCTATACTGGGAATAATAGATCCCCCCCGCGAAGGAGTCAGAGAAGCAGTTGAATTAGCTTTGAGGGCTGGAGTTAAAACAGTCATGATCACAGGTGACCACAAACTAACAGCCGTCGCCGTTGCTAGAATGATCGGTTTAGATATCGATGAAGGAATAGTGCTAGAAGGAAAAGAGTTGGACTCTATGAGTGATGAACAATTATTAGAAATCATAGATAGAGTGGTTGTTTATGCTAGAGTCACACCTGAACATAAAGCTCGAATAGTTAAGTTGTTGAAGGCAAAGGGTTACCGTGTAGCGATGACGGGTGATGGAGTAAATGATGCACCAGCTCTCAAGGAGGCACACGTTGGGATAGCTATGGGTATCCGTGGAACAGATGTCGCGAAGGAAGCTGCTCAATTAGTATTAATGGATGACAACTATGTTACAATAATTGAAGCCATCCGCGAAGGTAGAGTGATCTTCGAGAACTTGAAGAAACCCATTAACTACTTGCTGACATGTAATCTAGGAGAAGTAGCAACGGTATTTGGGTCACAGTTACTTAGGGTACCATCACCACTTGAACCAGTACACTTACTTTGGATAAATGTGGTTACGGATGCTTTGCCAGCAGCTGCTCTGGGACTGGAACCACCTGAACCAGGTATCATGGAGAAGCCTCCCAGGAAACCCTGGGAGAGATTTATAACTAGGAGAAAACTACTATACTATATATCAATGGGTTCACTAATTGCTCTCATTACACTGTGGATTTACTCACTGTACTATAATGTATCCCTACACCTAGCAAGAACAGCTGCATTCACATCTCTGGTTCTATCGGAATTCGGTAGAGGCTTAGCTTCCAGGAGCGAGAATACTCCATTCTGGAGGCTATCAATGAATAAGTGGTTAATAATCTCATTGATCGCGTCAATGATGCTACAATTAATAGCTTTATACACACCACTATCTATTGTATTCCACACGGTTCCATTACCGATTAGTATTTGGTTAACTCTGTTGATTTCACCGTTAATAATACTAGTTGTTGATGAAACTAGGAAAATATTGAAAATACGTATATAGCGTCAGCTCGGTGGGAGGACTTTCATCGATTCAAACTGACGTGCATTCATCACCACTAATTTATTTAAAAGATCTGTTTTTAAACATTCGAATTAAAAGTGAAACACTTATTTGTATACACGCATGATTATTAGAAATGGATGCAGATAAAGGGGGGATAATTATTGTCACAAACTGTTTACGAGATAAAAACGCCATCAATAACTCTAAAGATCACTGTTGCAGAAGTGAATTCACTTCACATACACGAAGAAGTTATCCCAGAGCTCTTATCACAGTTAGCTGAGAGAATAAGAAGTAATGGAGTATTAAGAGACCCCGTAATAGTTGACGAAAAAACCCTCATATTACTGGATGGCGTACACAGAGTCGCCGCCATAAGACACCTAGGTCTAAAATATATACCAGTCTGCCTAGTTGATTACGATGACCCCAACATCAAAATCTACTCGTGGAGCAGAGTAGTTAAATCAAAGAAACCTGCGTTCAGAGATCTCGAGGAAGCTAGGAAAACGCTCATCGACTCAGTTATTAAACTAGGCTTCAGGTTAACTACGATTCCAAACCTAGAAAAAGGCCTCGAAGCATTAGGGAGAAGAGAGTTAGCTTCAATAATGGTTCTCGGGAGGACTCCTATAGGAGTGAAGTCCAGGACACGTGAAATAAAACAATTATACGAGGACATTAAGAGAATAGAGAGAGCACTCATTTTACGAGGATTCGATATAGATTATGATACTGAGAAAGACGCGCTGGAATCTGTTCACGCAGATGAAGTAGTAGCAGTCATTATTCCTCCAACGATAACAAAGAAAGAAGTAAGAGATGCGGCGTTGAGAGGAGAAGTATTCATTCATAAGGCAACAAGACACGTTATACCAGCTAGGCCTCTAGGCGTGAATGTTCCCTTAGATTGGTTGAGTGGAACACGTTCACTAAGCGATGTTCAAAGAATGCTTGTCGAGTATTTATCAGGGAAGAAACTGAAGACTCTACCTCCCGGATCAATTATTGATAGAAGGTATGAAGAAGAAATATATATTTTCGAGTGATAACCTGGTTTGAAAATACTGATTCGTATGTAAATAAGCGATATACTCGGAATCAAAGCATATTTTTCACTTTCGCGTTAAACCCCTTGGTAACTTAAAGGTATAGAATAATCGGATAAACACGGGTTTAATTTTGGAACCTAGTGGAAGAAGGAGATGTAAAAAACATTGTTTTAATTTATCCTCCGGGTGTTCCATGCCATGGACTGTCTTTCCAAATCATTTCCCATAGAATGTCCTCTGTTAAAGTCTCTGGTTTAGCTATTTTTTCCTTGATGTTTAATAGTAATTTATGGTGCCTTGATTCATCATCGGCTATAGCAGATATCAGTAACTTCACGCGTGGATCTTTTGCCTCGGATGCAATGCTGAGAGCTATATTAAGCATTTTGATCTCGGTTTCAATGTGTTGGTTAATTGATACGGTGACTCTTTTCAAATCTTCTTCGCTTATGAAGGGTTGAGTGCTCTCTAAGACTTCTATTACGGCTTTATACATTAACGCGTGTTTTTCAGAGTCCTTCGCAATGCTTTCGAACAGTGACCTTAGCACTGGGTGTTTAATTGAGTTAGCTAGTTTCATTAACTCATTCGCGTATGTTTCCTCCATTAATGCTAATTTCCTTAGATCCTCTGTCTTCATGTTACTCGCTCTCCATGATTACTATTGCATTCGGGTTTCTGATTTTAACGGCGATCGATGACCATATTCTAAATGCATGGTATCCGTCCTCTGGGCCAATGTAGTCTACTTCAGTGTCTCCTCCGTAAACTATTTCGATGTTCTCTGGAGCAGCTGAGATCAATAATGCCGTGTTTTCAGGAATGCTTTGAACAGCTATTACGTCATCTACAAGCATTTTTACTCTTTCAAGATCTGTTACTCCCGTTTTCTCGCTGACTGCTAGTAGCTTAACGTATCTTGAGTAATTAATAATTAACAAGTATGGTCGTCTAAGACCCTGCTTCGATAGTTCAGCAACTCCCTTAGCGACATCGATAACCGATGATCCTGGTTGATCCCAGTTCGACATCTTCATTTTCAATGCTCCTTCATGCAGCATTGACTCTATGATTGCTTTTTCCTCGTCGAGAACTATTTTTACCGCTGCATCAACTGCGCCTGGGATTTCAGGTAGTTTACCTGATTTAGCAGCGTAGTCTATTGATCTCTGTGAAATCCTGAATTTTAACTCGACTTCTCTTAAAGGCAGTATTGTTCTCTCCGGTTTTTCCCCAGGTTTCTCTAATGGTACAGCTTCGACTCCTCGCCCAAGCTTGACTACAGGTAGCTTCTTTACAAGTGTTCTCGCGCTCTCAGCTGCTTTCCTCGTCTCTGCAGCTACATAATCCTCAATTCTAGTGCTTGGGTCTTCGTTGTTTTCAGGGCCCGGATCACTTAACTTTCTCTGAAGTATTTCCTCGACCTCCATTCTCCCCTTCTCCAGTTCTTCAATTTGTTCTTTATCTAGTTCTTTGAGAACCGCTAGAAATTCACCGAAATGAGTCTTTTCCTCTCTGGCAATGTCTTCAAATACTTTCCTTATCTTTTCGTCCTCGATTGCTCTAGCTAATTGTAGATAGAAGTTGATCGCGTCGAGCTCAGCTATGATGGCCATTCTAGCAGCTTCAGCTATCTCATCTTTTGATAGTTTTCTACCAGTAGGATAGTCTAATGGATTTTTGCCAAACAACGCTATCCACCAGGTTTAATTATTAAAATTAAGGGTTAAAAAACACCTAGAAATTTTTTCCTTTATTTTCTAATTCCTTTAGCGATATAATACGCTAATACACCATATATAGCTCCGCTCACCGCTATCGCTAAAATGATTTGCACCATGTAATCCAATGGGTAAATATCACCAAATAGAATAGCGTCAAGTGAAACAGCAGCTACAGCTGGCAATGCACCCGCTAGTGAAGCTGTTAAAACATCGTACTTTTTATACCTCGTTGCAACATATGCCAACTCGCTGAATAAACCTTGGCAGAGCCCATATATCGCGTTCGTCAATCCACCCGGTGTTGGCATTATTGATTCAAGTAGTGCTGGTAGAAACTCTCCGAGTAGAGCACTGAATCTCTTTCTTATTAGAGATGCCGCTAATGGTGCAGGCATGAACCATGCTCCATATGTTAGAAGTCTCGCCACAATTGGTCCAGCAGATGCTTTAACCGCGTAATATACAGTCCACATACTGATGAATACAATGGTGAAAATTGCTGCTATGACTCCTAGTATCAGTAGATCTATCAAAGTATATTTTTGCGTTGAACCATTGTTCACGATTGATCCACCACCATAATTTAAGATTAAAAGGTTATTAATTGTTGATAACCAAGTTATTATTTTTCCTACGTGGCGATGATTAAAACTATCTGAGACAATAGAATCATTAACATAAATATATCAGATAAACCTGCTCTAAAGTTGCGGGTTGGTTTAATTTTTCTAAGCCCTCTAATCTCAGCGCTAATGCCACTCCACTTCGCTCTCTCATAGTTAATGGTGATCAACGCCCCTACAACACTTGAAAAATGAACTGGATTCAAGAGTATTGTCCTATATTTTCTCTGCTTCCTTTGAAAAACGACTTCCTCGAAGTCTCTTCTAATAACTGGTATTAATCTAAGTGCAAACGCAATGGGTAGAGTAATCGTAACTGGGGCCCCTATCTCGTATAGTAAACCTCTGTAGATTTCAACAGGGGAGTATAAGAGAGCGAATAAAGCACCTGAGGCAGCTATTGCGAGTAGTCTCAATGATACAATGGTAAATGATTCCAGTGCTTTCTCCCTAATTTCCAATAATCCTATTGAGACTACCGTTGGACCAGTATTTGAGAAGAACAACGCGTTGACGAAAACCCCTATTAATCCAATTAAGTAAGCTAACATAAGCCACTTTAATCTTCCACGTATTAGCACTATTGATAAAATTAGAGGAGGTATAGCTAGAATCAATAAATCCATTAAGTTGCGGAGGACGAATGCTAGACCTGACAACGCGACAGCGTATACTAGGAGAGTTGCTACCCTGGGTTTACTCATAGATAACACCCATTGATTTAAACATTGACTCAGCAACACGGCATTTATCGTCCTCCTTTATTTTACCTGATTCTAGTACGTAAACTCGAGACGACTCCAACACTAACCTTGGATCATGAGTAGCAACTATAATTGTTGAACCCTTTGAGACACGCGTTCTCAGTTCCCTGATAACGTACTCGTATAATTGAGCATCTAACCCTGTGGTTGGTTCATCCAGTAATATCAAGTCTTCACCGTAAGCGAAGGCGATCAATAATTCCAAGAGCCTTCTTTGACCATGACTCAACTGATACGGGCTTTTATCAAGCATCTTCATGAACCATGGATACATGAGTGTTAACTCATGTAAAGGTTTACCAGTTTTCCTCGCAATGGATTCTAGTTCTTTCTTAACAGTTCTATGTACGAAAACCAAGTCTGGGTTCTGTGGAGCGTAGAAATATTTCTTCGTAAATGTTTTTACTTCACCGTCAACTGGTTTAAGAAAACCCGCTAGTGTCTTCAGAAGAGTTGTTTTACCAGAACCATTAGGTCCTACAATGGAAATCAATTCTCCCCTTCTTGCTTTAAACTCAGCGTTTCTCACGATGGGGGTATCATTGTAACCGATATCTCCTTCAAACTCTAGAACTACTTCCCCCTCGGAAGAGCTCGTTGGCTCACATTCAGGTAAGTTAACTAGCATGTCATTGATGACGAAGAATTCCCCTAATCTACCGCCACGTAACACGTACATTTCATCTGCTAAATCCCTGAAATAGTGGATTTTGTGTTCAACTATGAGAACAGTTTTTCCATTGTTCTTCCACTTTTTCACAGTATCTCTAACTAAAGCTATACTTTGGGGATCTAAGTTCGCGGATGGTTCATCTAGCATGTATATGGGTGGATCACCTACCTGGATCAAGGCTAGCGTTAATTTTCTCCTTTCTCCCGAAGATAAATCTTCTACATGAACATTTACTTTGTTGCTTAAACCAATTTCGCTAAGTAAGATCGAAGCCTGCTTCAAGGCTTCAACATGCGGATAACCAATAGCCTCCAGTGAAGTTGATAATTCATCTAGAGGTGTTGGAAAAACAAGCTGTCTCTCAGGATCCTGCATTAATACACTTATATTGCCAGGCAGTTTCTCGAAATCTTCTAGTATTAGAGGGTTTAAGCCATTAATTGAGATTGATCCATCCACGATGCCGTTCAATAAGTGTTTAAGGACACCAGTTAGAGATAAAAGAAGTGTGGTTTTACCTGACCCAGAGGAACCAGCAATAAGTAGTACATGGCCTTCATCGGCTTTCACATTTACATTACTTAATAGAATAGTTTTTTCATCGTACCCGGCACGCGTTATCTCCGCTTCTAACTTCATCACTATAAACCTCGATCACATAGTAATCATCAAGCCTTTAACCCATAGGCCCCTCATTGTTCATATACTCATCAAAAATACAATGGTTTTTAACCAGATTATAAATAAGTTATCACATTGTTAAGTGATGAAAGCATCCTAGTCGGATCGGTGAAGAGGGTCACGGGGCTGAGCGCCCCAAAGTACTTAGACTTCAATTGCATTGCGTTGTTTTAACTATGCAAGTTTTTATGAAAAATTTATTAACCCTACTGTGTTATGATAGTGGGAGGCGAACTCTAAATGAGTAAAGAGACTTTGGGCCCTAGAGAAACATGGGCTACACGAGTAGGATTAATCCTATCAATGGCTGGAAACGCCATAGGACTAGGAAATTTCCTGAGATTCCCTGGGAAAGTAGCATTGTATGGCGGTGGAGCGTACTTAATACCATACTTTGTGGCATTGTTCCTACTGGGATTCCCATTAATGTGGTTGGAGTGGGCTATTGGGAGACATGGTGGACAGTATAGAGCACATTGGCTTGGACCAATGATGTACCTTATAACGAAGAAGAGGTTTAATCACAGCACGGCTAAAATCATAGCAGGCATCTTTGGTGGCTTATCTTTAAGTATAGCAATATTGCTGAATGCGTATTACACAAACTTGATAGGTTGGGTGGGATTCTGGGCTGGAATGTCGGTTTCCGGGAAAATAACCGAGGTTACTGAGGTTAGTCAATCAGTGGGTTACCTATTGAAAATAATTGGTGACCCATTATACAACATTATTCCATGGAGTATATCGCTAATAGTCATAGCATTAATTGTTTCACCGGGAATCAGTAAAGGCATCGAGTTAGGGAACAAGATAATGATGCCTCTACTATTCATATTCGCTATAGGTCTACTAATAACTGGTTTCACGTGGAGAACCCCGATAAAACCAGAATGGGATTCACTGAAAGGATTCTACTGGTTGTGGACGCCGAGATATGAGATGCTTAAAGAGCCAGCCACATGGTTAGAGGGTGCGGGACAAATATTCTTCACACTAAGCTTAGGAATCGCTGGAATCATACCCACGTATGCAAGCTACTTGAGGAGAGATGAAGACTTAACACTGGGTGCACTAACAACGGCCTCACTGAACGAGTTCGCTGAGGTTATATGTGGAGGATCAATAGCTTTCACTCTAGGATACGCTTTCGGCGGAGAATTGCCTATTGGAATGGTGTTCGTTGATAAGAAATCACCTTTCTTCTTAGCTATGGCAGTATATCCCGCGTTTTTCGGTAAACTCGGGAGTACGGGCGCTGTGCTGGGTACAATGTGGTACTTCTTACTATGGTTTGCTGGAGTAACATCAGCCATAGCGATAACAAATACTATGGTGGAGTTCTTCAGTGACTTAGGCGTCAAGAGATCATACGGATCAATCTTATCAGTGATCCTAATGTTCATATTCGGTCTACCGATTGTTATAGAGGGTTCAATGACCATTGGCTATGACTGGGGGCCAAGTACAACATACTTAGACTTCACGGATTTCGTAATTGGATCATTTCTACTAGTAGTCGTATCATTGTTAGAGACAATATTCGCTGGAGCATTTATATGGAAGGATGGTTACGAGGAATTAAACCGTGGAGGATTAATAAAAGTACCAGAATGGATGTGGAAAATAGTGTTGTCTATAATAGCGCCAATATATCTCATTGCTATGATTGTCTGGCTTCCAATGAGTACTAGAATTGATGCAATCATACATGAAACTGACAAACCCTTAGAATGGCTTGGTCCCGCAATGGCTATGTTATCACTACTGTTCACATTGATATTCTTCATAGTGGGATACATTGTGACAACTAGGGTAATAGAGAAAAAGTATGCACAGATACAGGTCTAAAGGTGATATGAATGGAAACCATAGGAATATATAAAAATGCACCTCTAACAGCTGATCCAGGTACAGCCTTGATATTCGCTGTCATCGGTTGGATTGTTGTATTAGCAATCATGTTCTATGCACTCTACAAGTGGAGTAAGAAAAGAGCAGAGGTTGCTAAGTAGTCTTGATTAGAAAAATAGTAGAAGAATTAAGCAATATTATCTTTTTCCTCAATTCACATAACTTGACTCGTGCTTCTCAATTATCATCTAAAGCACTGGATTTAATTAAATCAATAAATGTAGGCGAAAAACCAAGCGATGAAGTCCTGGAAGCAACTAAGATCCTTGAACAAAAAATAATGCTTCTTAAGAATTGTGCATCCACTAGCCCACGTCATGATCCAAGTGCTTGCATAGATGAAGCTAAGCAGGTTTATAGGCAAGCCGTGATTCTCAACCTAGTGTCAACTGGTAGAATTAACGAATTATTGAGAACGAGGAGAACAGCTTATGCATCCATAGCTCTCGGTTTACCAACAGCAGCTTTATTCGGCCTCACTCCGTTAGCTATTGGATTGATATTCATGGGTGTATTATTAACCTATTTCTACTTCGTTAGATTAAAACTCGTCGGCTGGATCGTTGTATTATCTAGTCTCATGTTATTGATGCCGTTCCTAGTAAACGCTGTCTTCTACTTCGCTAATACGTTATTTAATTCAATGGAATTATCAAGGATCGGGGAAGCTCTAGGAACTAGTCCGGAGTTAGCGTTAATTCTTGTCATAGTGCTTTTAATCATTTCATCAGCTGCATTAGCTTTAAATGTTTACTCATTATACAAGCTAATCAAGTTCAGAGCAGTTTTCGGGAGTTAACTCACTTTCAACGCTATATATCCCTGAGAGTCTCCATCAAACCCTAATACCTTGAAGCCAGCTTTTTCAAGTCTTTCCTTAACTCCTCTAACTACGCTAAAATTACTGTGTTTACCGGGTTCACCAGTGTAGTGAAATAGCACGCCGCGTTGCTTTAAAACACGGTGTAGTTCACGGTAAAAATCTAAGCTGTATAAGTCACCTGTAGATTTCATAAATCTAGGTGGATCGTGGATCACTCTGTGAAAGAATGAATCCGGAAATTTGTGAATAAGCTGTGTTACATCGCGTCGATATATTCTGATCAAATCGCTGGATAGCCTATTGCTCCACGGGTTTCTCTCGGCAACCCAGAGTACGTTCCCATCTATTTCAAACGTATAGACTTCAAAAGCTCCACGTATAATGGAAGCAATCGAGGTATATCCCAACCCCATACATGTGTCCAGTACAATGTTGCCTCGACTTATTCCAGCTGCTCTTATTTTAGCTAGCGTATCTTTCCATGGATCTGTTCCAGTGATTCTATGCATATGGATACCGTTAATCTCCAGGGTTGGAGCTTTATCCAAGGCAATTGCTTTAAGCTTATAAAACCCCGTCTCAGTATAGCGTAAAACTTCGTAAACAGCGCCTGTTTCAATATCATACAATACGACTCTATGATTCTCGCTCGGAGTTACATCAGTAATATTTATTTCCTTGCCTCCTATGGATAGTACTCGGTTTTTCAAGCATATAGTTGTTCTCGTTAAACCTAGATCTAGAGTGGTCTCGAAGCAACCAGTCCTATTACTTAGTTCTTTGACTAGGAAAGACGTAAACCAGTATCCTTTTACGGGTTGAATTCTATACCTATACTCATCTATACTCAATGCTTTCTACCCTCCAGTGAACAATATAGAGGGATATATCTAGTGATTAATGGTTTCCTAGATTTCCTCACGATTGATTTCCTCAACGCATTTATATCCTTAAAAGAACCCTCAACAAATAATACGGTTACTTGTCCACCAGATAAGTTAACAGTACACGTTGTCTTAACTACTTTGAAATAATGCTCGCTCCTAATAGCATCTAGTAGAAAAACACCATAACAAATAATGATGCCTGAGCATGAGTGCTCAACGTCTTTATGGATATCTTCATGCAGGTACTGCTCTAGTGCTTTAGCAACAATACTAGATCTATCTGAACCCGTTGAGTTAACAGTCATCTCAAGTTGATCTGCTACATCAGCTGGAATACTTATACCGAATCTTTTCTTACTACTCGTCATTTCTCCCGCCTCAAAACAGAACCTAATAGGAACACTAACAATAAAATTAATCCCGTTAACCCTGTTGGGATAGTATTTACTAAGAGCGATGCAGCGAAACCAGTAGCAGTTGCTGAAACCCCCAATAACAACGTGTCAACGACGTGCTCTCTTAAACTACTAGAGTAGAATGATGATGCAATAGCCGGCAGCAACATTAAAACATGTTCCATCACGTAACCAGCAAGTCTAAGGAAACCTATAGAAGCTAATGCGATAGCCGTATATGTTAGTACATCATAGTATTTCACTTTGACACCAGTAAGTGATGCTGAAACAGGGTCTATACTTGTTTCAATAATTTCTCTGATGAATATAATAACCAGGATGAACAGTGCTATGGAGAAAAATATTGCTAATGAACTATCAAAGCGTGTTAAAAGAAGAGGATCCCCTAATATTATGCTTGAAAGAGAATAACGAGCTGGCATCGTTGTCAAAGCGTAGTACATTAACATCACGGAGAAAGCCGAGGTCGAGGAAACAATTACAGCTGAAGACTTCTCTTGGCTTAAACCCTTATACATCATATACTGCGTTGAGTGAATCAAAAGTAAACCGGCGATGAAAGAACACAAGAGCACAGGTATGTTCAGCAAGTAGTTTACAATGTAACCCAGTGTGACTGCGAAAAGACTTACATGAACACTCTCAGCGGTTAAGAATTCAAGTCTTCTATAATACACTATGATGCTAACAGCGCTCATCGCGAGGCCCATGAGTATGAATGCTGAAACCCTCAATGGATCATATGGTATTGCATACCATGAGGATAACAGTAAGAGAATAATGAAAACCACCATCAGGGTTTTCACGTGAATCACCTTTTCCTACTCAAAGCAGCTTTAATTATGTAGCCGACTAATACGCCAATAAAGAAGGCTACTACTAGGTTTATGATCGAAGTAATTGCTTGAGGCTGACTTATTTGTAAACTAGTAGATGGGGTTTCCGTTAAAGTAGTATTACGTGTTAATACCTCGACTTGCGAAACTAAATCAATTAATGAAATATATATTCCCTTGACATCACTCGGATTATTAACATATATAACGGGTATTGAATAGTCTCTAGCTAACTCCAGTAACATCGTGCTCTCAGGTGTATTACCTGGTCTTGTAACAAAAACTGATCTTATGTCACCGCTTCTCGCAAAGTCCTGTAATTTCTTCAAATCACTCGGCGATACCTGGTACTCCTCTTCGGGTTTAACAATCCACGCTACATCAAACCCAAGCCATTCAGCAAAATACTGAGCGTGAGGTTCATCAACAATAATTTTACCATGCATTGAACCCCTATACTTTAATATGTTAACCCCTAATTCGTCAACGATACTAAAGTAATTAGCGAGATAGCAATCTAAGTGCTCACGGTCTATTTCAATAAGCACTCTCAGCAAGTAATTCATGAAAACCAAATAGTTTACTGGGTCATTTAGCGGCATGTGGTAGTTGAGTTGGCTTGTTACAGGGTTCTTGATGAACCCTAATCCAGGGATCTCCAAGATATCTAATAGTTTCGATTTAACTTCACCGCTACTTACTAATTCGCTTATTCTCCTCTCGAAGGATGTGTGACCCGTTGAAATAATTAAATCAGCTTTTTTCAATAAATCCAAATCACTTGGCTTTAATTGATACTCGTGGGGATCAACTCCACTAGGTACTAGTGCGTACACTTCACCGCTGCAAATAAGCCTCTCAACATCTGGTTTCAAGTAACTAAAAGTTACAATGACAACTAGTTCTTTTTCTCCCTTAACCGCAATAATACTCGTAGTTGAAAACAGTAGGATCACGAGCAATAATCCACCGATAAGCGCGGTTTTACCCATAGTAACTCACCCTTGTGCACACTTATATATAAGGGGATTTATATAGATTATGCACAAGGTGAAGCGATGAAAGTAATAATTGAAGCATTGACTATTAAACGGGGAAGCAAGATAGTTATAAGTAATCTAAGTGCTTCCATGGAGGGCCCCGGACTCTACCAAGTAATAGGGCCAAATGGTTCCGGTAAAACCACGTTAATGCTCACTATTCTAGGGGTAATTAAGCCCACGTCGGGATCTATACGCGTTGAACTAAACAATAGAAATCACAATGGACCAATATTCTCATACATGCCTCAATCATATAGTATACCCAAAGATGCCCCAATAACAGTTTACGAGTTTGTTAAAGGCTACTATGAGCTGAGTAAACCATGGCCAAGGTTCCTTCATAGAGATATAAGTGTAGATGAAAAAATACGTAGAGCTCTTGAACTAGTTAATATCCCGAAGTCTATGTGGATGGAGCAATTGCGTAATTTATCTGGCGGAATGCTGCAAAGAGTGTTCTTAGCTCGGACATTAGTAATAGATGCACCAATGATTTTGCTCGACGAACCATTATCAAATATCGACCCAGATGGTAAAGTGGATATAGCAGAGCTCCTGGGAGAGCTCTCCAGAGGAAAACTAATAATTACGACGAGCCATGATCCAATACTGCTCCTAGATTACACAAAGAAGATACTGTTACTCGGTTATGGGTTCCACGCATATGGAGACGTAAATGAAATATTGAAGTATGAGATATTAAGCAAGTTCTACAAGAAGTGCGCAGTAGAGTTAGATAAACACGTGCACATAGTTGACTGGCACTAGGAAACTTCAACACGTGGAATCAAGCAATGAGTTAACAGTGTTCTAAATATTGGATTGAAACACTGGGTCAACGATACTTTACCTAGGATCTTTTACCACTCCACTTCATTAATAAGTAATCTTCTCTCTTGATCCCGGTTATTTTCAGTACTTCTTCGTGCACACTCTTATACATTTGGTAAGATAAATCGAGTTCATATATGTGCATAGCGGGACATATTATGCACCCTATTCTACTTAAACCCTTATCGTAGAGTGGGTTTAACTCAAGGGAACGAGATTTAAGGTAGATTTGCACGAGTATACGCGGCCATTTCTTAATCGGCAGAGCCCTGATTACTCCGGGAATTGAGGGGTTTTCCGATAATCTAGGTGTTCTAGCCCGTAGAGTGCTCTCGTAATCGCGTGCACCATCCAAGTAGACTTTGACGCCATTTGCTTTATAGTATTTCTTAATTGGTTCTAGTTTAAGTATAGCAGTACACCACCTGTTCTCAACGTTCATTAATCCTCTTCTACGTATTTCCTCAATAATAGAGACGCTTGGTTTTAAAACCACTAGTTCAACTCCGAGCTTAGAGGAAGTTCTCTCCACATATCTCTGTGTCTCCGGGTATTCCAACCCGGTATCAGTGTAAACAGCTACAACTCTACTTGAACCTAATTCTTCGACTGCTAAGCTAAGAACGGTTGCAGAGTCTGCTCCACCACTAAATGAAACATGCATTTTACCTGGAGAGACTTTCTCACGGTATATTGAGCGAATAAACGACTTTGCTTCCTCAGCAGCTTCCTCAACAAACTGTTCATTATGATTTATAAGGTCACGCTCTGTTGGTTCATCCAGCAACTTAAATCCTAATGGTGCTAAGTCTTTAACCTTAATGACACAGTTAACAGGATCAATCACTCTACCAACTCCTGCGTAATTCCTGGTTTTAAATAGAACATACTCTTTCTCTCCGCAATCAAACTCGTTTAGCTTTATACGTTTATTTTTAAAGTAACCTTTAGGTGGCTCTGTTAACTCCGCGCCTTCAGCCCCATGTTCAATTAAGATGCTTGCAAGTGCTCCCGAAGGTATTATTTTCCATTTATCTTCTAAATCATAGTAGAGTAACCCTAACCTGGCTCCTTCTCCGAATACTTCTACAACGTAATCTATTTTCTCAGCCCAAGATGGAACCCTGTGGAAAACAATGTATTTTCTATCAAAGTTTAATCTAATGTTGAATTCTCTCTCAATAGCCTCGCTCAAAACGCTTCTCTCATATAAGCCAGCGATCCATGCATCGCCCTTAATCCTCCAAGCATCACTAAATCCACGCACTATCACCGGTACATTTTGTTTAACAAACCATTTCAAAGCATACATTTGAATCATACCTAGTTCAAAATAGCCAAATATAGGTTAAATTCTAATTATTCTACAATGAAATATTTCTATTACACTAGAATAAGAGTACCTTTCACCCATCCCCCATGATACTGTGATTAAATAATTCAACCATATTTCACAGCGGAGCGTTCATGAGTCGTTTCACTTAAAAGCATCTATGAAATATAGACAGTATTTAATGGAACTTGGTGTAATTATTGATGAAGAAAAACAGAGAGATCAACAGGTTCGCTAAACTATGGTACGCAGAGTCTTCTACCTATAACTTCTCAGTAAACATATCCATTGGTCTAGTTAACGCTTTCATGGTTAAAATCCTAGGATATGGCGTCCTAGACCTAGGCTACTTAATTGCTATAAGAATAATTGCAATTGCACTAAGCCAGCTTCCAGCGATTTTTCTCCTCGCTTATAAGAGGAATATGAGGAAACAAGTATGGTTTATATGTGGTGCAATAAACAGAATAGGCTGGGCACTCGTCCCACTCGCTCTACTTTTACCCAGGTCTCAAAGCCTCATTTACTTAGCTGCACTATCTTTTACAGCGCAGTTCGCTGGAGGAATAGGCGGAGTTGCAGCTATGGATGTAATTGGTAGCAATATACCTAGCATGGAAGCACCGATTTATTTCAGTACTATGAATAAGCTTTCATATGCTTCCATAGCATTATCGCAATTAACTGGGATACTCTTATTTCTATACCCAATTAACTTAACACTGAAATATTTACTGTTGTACATATTGGCGTTTTTAACAGCTCTTATCTCAACCATGATACTATTCAAAATACCGGATAATAGATTAGAGGGAGCTAATTCGACTTCATTAACATTGAGACCCGTTGAAACATTGATATCTGATCCAAATCTGCGCAAGTACCTTTACATCATTACTTTATTCAACTTCGCAGTCAATATTCCAGCACCATTCTGGGATTACATTGTATTAAATTTAGCTGGAGGCAGAGACATCATTATACCAGTGAAGAACATGGTGAACCTCCTTGTGAAATTTTTCACGGTGAATTGGTGGCAGAGTTTAATTCACAGGAAGGGTTTGAAAAGAGTTCTCGTTGAAGGTATGGCTTTTACAAGTCTTGTGCCATTATTCTACTTTGAAGCAAACAGCGTGTTCACAGTATTTTTTGCTGAGGCATTCAGTGGATTTATATGGGCACCAGTAGAAATTGGTACTAGCATTTACTCCGTGTACTTACCTCCAGAGTACATTAGACCATTGTACTTAACAGCTGTCAATTTCATAACTAACACTGTTTCAGCTATAGCAGCTACTGTTGGAACAACGATAAGTGCAGCCACGGGCAACGTATACTCGGCTCTTATAACATCAACAGCTTTACGAGCAATAATAGCTGGAATTACTTACAGAGTTCTCCCTGAAGTAAACGGCGTCCAGGGCTCTGCCACTAAGCACTAGCAGATTATAAACATGGGGTTCGGTTTCATTGGGCTTGATGTCAAGCCCTCTTCCCTTGGCTTCACTGCCCTCGGGATCCCTTTTCACCGGGATCCATGTCACAGGGCTCCACCCACTCTGGGTGACCCCGACCAACAGCTCCCCCTTCATTGTTTCCTCTGGGTCATTGCCGTGGGGAACCCCCCGCATCCTGGCCTCCCAAGACACACTCCTCTTGGGTCTCCACGATGCACCCGCATCTCGAGGCGACTCCACAGTAGAGGAAACACCAGCAACCCTTATAAACCTTCATGAAAAACAAAGCAGTTTCACGACGGCGTTCATCCGCAAATGTTTCTGCGCTAGTTATTTAATCCACGTATAAAATAACTAATATGTAAGGGTTGTATTGCTTTGAGAATTGACCCAAACCTCTGCGTGATATGTAGAGGAAGAGGCTTATGCGGTCTCGCTTATTGCCCAATTATAGCTAGAACACGTGCAATTTTCAATATTAGAAATGCTTACTCCTCGAAGGTAATTGAGGGATCTACTCCACCAGCATTTTTCGTTGGTAGAATCGGTTACCCCTATGTTAGAGCTGGGCCTTCAGCTCCACCTGTTCTAGGTGATACAAGCTTATTCGATTACCCAGAGAAATGGAGTAGTTTGAGGATTGAGGATATATTAGAGTACCGGTGGACCCTTATAACTGGTTACAAGTTATTTGATGTAAGAAAACCCGATGACAAAGTTTTAGAAGAAGCAAGGTTACTTGTACTCAGCTCTAAGCCCGTTGATGTAAAAGTCATACTCGAGAAACCACCTAAACCAATTATTACGTTCAATGAGCACGAACCACCGCAGGGCCCTAGATCACCGCTTGAAAATATACGTGTCCTAGGTAACCCTGTTATACCTAGACCATTAGATAAAGCATACACGGACACGGATTTAAATGCTAGGGAAGCTGTTACGTACTTATATGAATCAAATATACCTGTATCACATATACAGAAAGCATTCAGCATTGGCTCGTTTGGGCTAAAGAATCAACGACGATTAGTGCCAACACGATGGAGTATAACAGCTGTAGACAGCCTTCTGTGCAAACACTTACTCAAGAACGTTAAGCAGTATGAGTCAATCAATGAGATACATGTCTACGAGCACAGAGTACACGATAACTTATTCATCGCTATACTGTATCCATCTAAGTGGAGTTACGAGTGGATGGAAGCTTGGTGGCCGGGTTCTACCTGGAACCCCATTGGATCCAACGTGGTGATTGAGGGTGATTACGAGGATTATTTCGGCCGAACAACTTACCCTGGTATAGGAGGATGCTACTATGCAAGTATGCTTGCAACACTTGAGCATCTTAATAGAACTAGAAGACAGGCAACCGCTATACTGCTTCGAGAAATATATCCAGGTTTCAACATACCTATTGGAGTATGGTTTGTTAGGGAATCGTGTAGACAAATGTTTCAAAAAGGCCATGTTTTAAGAACTAATAGTTTAAGAGAAGTATGCGAATACCTCGACAAGTCCACTACTCTTGGCTGCATGAAGTGGTTCAAATCATCCAAGCTATTGAAGAGAATCGCTCATACTAGGAGAATAGAAGAATTCATAAAGAAAAGTGAATAATTTATGGTTACATTCCGTGGCTTACGCGTATATGTTACTAGTGTAAAAACAGCTTTATCTAGGAGCGGTTTACCTGACTTAGATTACTCGTTAAACCCATACATCGGTTGTGGACATGGATGCATTTACTGCTACGCTAGACAATATACTGGGAACAAAATGGTTTCAGAGAATTGGGGTAAAATCGTTTTTGTTAAATCAAATATTGTAGCCATATTAATGAGAGAAGTTAGGAAACTAAAACCAGGCACGGTGGGAGTAGGTACAATTACAGATAGTTACCAACCCGTAGAAGCTGTTTACAAATTAACGCGTAAAAGTCTAGAGGTATTGTTAAGCCATGGATTTAAAGTAAGTATTCAAACTAAGAACCCGCTTGTAGTGAGAGATATGGATTTATTCGCGAGAAACCCAGGCAAAGTAGACGTAGGCTTCACTATTACTACCCTTGACAACAAGTTGTCATCATTCCTGGAACCGAGTTCGCCTCCACCCCGAGCAAGAGTTGAAGCATTAAGGAAAATAACTGCGTTAGGGGTAAAAACATGGATTTTCTATGGGCCAATTATACCTGGGTTAAACGATGACGAAGACACTGTCAGCAACTTAGTGGAGATAGCTAGTGAACTAGGAGCGACACTATATTATGATCCCCTACACGTGAAACCATTCATGAATAGAAATGATCACCCCCTCAATAATTACGTTAAAACAAAGACAATGAATTGGTGGACGAAAGTATCTAGAACTATATTGAACTACTGTATGAAAAACCACATTGAGTGCAAACCAGGTTTTACGGGTGATTCGAGAGGAGGATAATTGAGTAATCCCAGTTCTAGTTCACTCCATTAATTCAAGCCCGAGTTAATGTTATTTCCTTTTATAGATTAGGCTTCCCCAGTTTTGTCTCACTTAATTAATCTAAGTAAACCCACGTTGCAATATAATGAAAATCATTTTGCAAAAATATATTTCAAACAAATGTTTCGAAGATAAAAAAATTGGAGCCATGAATGAAACTGTTAGATCCAAGGTTATTATTAACCTTGAGAAAATAAAGAGTGAGGTATTGAGCCTGCTTTCCGGTATTACGGTGTCATACATGGATGTTATAGGTATAGACAAAGCTATTGTTGAAAGAGTTAGCAGAGTACTTAGAAATAAGGCCCAGGAATTACCCTCCTTGAATGTTTTCGATGAGAAATTCTACCCGCCAGTAAAAGACGATGCTGAGAACGTTATACGTTACTTCATGGTAATGGTTGCAATGGATCACAGGCTTAGTAGACCTGGCAGACTCTACTATGCATGCTTAGAAGACGGTTGCTATAAGGGAGCAGATCTCCTCTATAGGTTGGGGATGAAGAAATATGAGGATGATCCAGAGTTTTTCTCACCCGATAAATTGTCAACAATAACAATTGAGGAAGTACGCAGCGCTTTCAGCGCTGGTGAATCCTCACCTGTAGACGTGGAGATTAGAACAATGCTGCTCAGAGATCTTGGAGTCAAACTCGCTAAATTATATGATTCAAGTGCCACTAAGTTATTACAGCGCTCCAATAATAAAATCAGAGGTAACCTCATAGAACCAGGTTTATTAGACAACCTGAGGATCTTCAGAGCCTACGAAGACCCAGTCGAGAAGAAGTCAATGCTACTCGCCAAGTTCCTAATTGCGCGTGGATACTTTAAACCAGTAGACCAACCTGATGTCGCTGTAGACAACCACTTATCCAGAATAGCTTATAGACTTGGCCTCGTAATGGTTTCAGGTACTATATGGGATAAAATCAAGAATAAAGAAGAAGTCACATTCGAGGAGGACATTTTATTGAGGCTAACTATACGGAGAGCTTATAGACATGTAGCTGAAAGAGCTAAACTAAGCCCCATGAATATAGATGACTTCTTCTGGATCATGGGTAGAAGCACTTGTTTAAGGGACTCACCACCAGTTTGCGAGAAGTGTTTATTTAAAGGATTCTGCAAAGCGAGAAATCACTCAGCATTCATGGTAACTGAGCACACATATTATAATACATGGTACTATTAGCGTGATATTAGATGAGTGAGCAACCCGAGAGAAATATAAGAGAAATACTGGCACTGAGTAAGCTGGAAAAATTAATCATGGATTATTTTCTCAGACACATCAGTGCAGGTGAAATAATCGCGTTACTCGACTTAAAGGAGGAAGTGAAAAAGAGAATGAAGCAAGGCGAAACAGATCTCGTAAGTGAATTAGAAGAAGCAATCATAATAAGAGAAATACAGATAACTATTGCTATGCTCGCGAGAAGAGGTTTCCTGGATTATAGGAACGGAGTCTATAGGTTAGCAGACTGGATAATAGATATAATAAAGAGTAAGAAAGGTTCTCTTTATCCGGGAATACCTAAATCCCTTCAAGAACTATTAGATTAAAATACACTAGTATTCGCTGGTGTAAGCGAAGTGGTTTCAATTATAGGCAGAATAAATAGAAGTGTTTTAAGAGACAACGAGGTACACGCTATTGGATTACTCCGCGTAGGTATATTAACAGCTGAGGAAGAAGCTACATTAATCGGTGGAGGTAGAGTCGACTTACTCGCATCGAAGAAATGTACTATAGCATCATCACATAAACCCCTGATACTTGGAAACGTTTACTGTGGCTCAATAGTCGCCATCGGCTCGAAAAACCCTGTCGTTATTGGTTACTTACGTGCAAGCAAAGTCTACGCGAGGAAAACATTTATCGGCAAACTGCATACTTCTGAGGCTGTTTTAAGTGAACTATGTATTGTTGATGAATTAGAGTATGCTGAGAAACTCTTGTTTGTTGACCCACACATGTATATTAGGAAAATTGGAGAAGCAAAAAACATTGATTATGCTTATAACCCATATCCTTGAAACTTATTTATCTTCTTGTAGAATAATTAGCCTGGCCTCCAAGATCTTCTCCTTCAGTAGGATCAGCGACTCGTAAATCTGGTAAATAACACCGGGTTTAACCTCTTCACCTGGTTTTACCCTGCTAGTGAATACCTCTATTTTCTCCACTAGGCTCATAGCTTCATCTAATTTACTTAATACATCACTTTTTCTCTGCATGCTTTAAGCCTTCATTGTAAGCTATGTGAAGTAATTCCTTGTTGACCTCATATACTTTACCCTTAAAGTGCTCTAATAGTGCTTCCTCAACGTGTTTGATGTTAACTATTGATCTCAACTCTTGATCAACACCTAGGGCAAAACCCAGCATTGCAATGTTGGCTGATACAGTTGAACCGACGATCCTATTGCTCAAATCATTGGCGTTAAATAAGTAGAATAGGAGCTCTTTTCCTTTCATCTTACCAATAATTTCCTCGCGACTTGGATAATTGGAGAGTGGTGGTGGCCAAATAAAATCATTTGCTGTTAATACTCCACCCTTTCGAGCGTAATGAGCGTATCTCGCTGCTTCAAGCAATTCCATTGCTATAATGTGATCTGCACCGCCCACTGGTATTATTGGGCTAGGGTTTCTACCTATTCTCACGTGAACTATTACGCTACCACCTCGTTGACTCATGCCGTGTACTTCTCCAACTGAGACATCTAAACCTGAAAGCATGCAAGCGTATCCAATTATACTGCCGAGTGTTAGTAATCCTTGGCCTCCAACTCCGACTACAGCCACACTGTATACATTCTTCATTAATCCCACCATGTTGTCTCCCAGTTCATGGATGGCTTATTTTTAACTTCTATTGCGTTGTATGGACATATCGTTGCGCATAGCCCGCATCCAGCGCAGATCTCCGGATTAATTCTAGGTCTCTTTTCACCTGGTTCTAGTATTAGGGCTGGGCATGCTGTTAATTTAACACAGGCCATACAGCCTGTACACTTCTCCTCGATCACATGGTATACTGGTAATATAATGTTCTTCTTTCTCGACAATCTCAAAGCCTCAAGCGCACACCTCATTCTTGACACTACTGCGATTTTGGCTCCACTCCTATAGTTTTCAAATGCTTTCGTAACTATTGAGACGGATTCTTTTACTCTCAGTGGGTTAATAACTGTCACGTCGTACCCAATGGCCTCCAGAATTTTCTCGGGTAAAATTCTCCGGGTTCTTTTACCAGTAGCTGATACACCTGTTCCTGGATGCGGTTGATGACCAGTCATAGCAGTTGTTAAATTATCCAATACAACTATTGCGACATTACTGTCATTATAAACCACGTTCAATGCTGGAGGTATACCAGCGTGGAAAAATGTTGAATCACCTATAACCGCTATAACTGGGTTATCCGTTGATTTAGATAACCCATGTGCTACACCTATACTACCACCCATCTCGAATGAAGTTGACTGCGTCTCAAATGGTTTCTGGTAACCAAGCGTGTAGCAACCGATATCTCCCGTGAAAACAGGGTTCTTTAAACCCGCTTTGTTGGCTGCAATTCTTAAGATGTAGAATGTGTTTCTATGAGGGCAACCAGCGCATAGTATAGGAGGTCTAGGAGGTATGGGTGGATCTGTTTTAACTGTCCCAATGCTGATCCAGTGATCCATAGCTGGTGATCCTAGGAAGTCAGCGATGGGTTTATACAATGTTTCAATGGATAACTCATAGTTCTCAGGTACTACACTTTTACCGATTACTCTGGACTTGTACCCAAGGGTTTGAGCAATGCTTTTCAACTGTAACTCAACCACGGGATCCAGTTCCTCAACGACTAGTACTTCATCCGCGTACTCCAAGACTTTCTTAACTGGTTCGACGGGTAATGGAACAGGTAGATTAACTTTAAGAACAGTGACTTTATCCAAGGCGTTCATTAAATCCAATGCTTCTTTAACATATGAGTACGCTATGCCGCTAGCTACTATTGCCTTCTTTAGACCAGGATTTAATATGCTTACGAATGGTTCCCTACCCTCGTTTTCAATCACTGTTTTCCATGTTTTCATTAATTCCAGTTTCCTCTTCCTCGCGTTACCTGGAACCAGTACCCATCTCTCATAGTCTTTTCTAAAAACACCTTTGCACTTTCTCTCAAAGAATACTTCGTCCTCTAACTCAATAGGCATTCTAGTATGGCTTATCCTAGTAGTAGACCTGAGAATAACTGGTACCTTGTACTTAGAGCTAAGCTTATAGGCCTCCTTGGTTAACTTGTATGCATCTCTCGGACTCGATGGTTCTACAACAGGAATATGAGATATTAAACCATACCATCTATTATCTTGCTCATTCTGACTACTATGCATGGAGGGATCATCAGCTGAAACAACAACGAATCCATCCTCAACCCCTGAGTAAGCAGAGCTCATCAATATGTCAGACGCAACGTTTAATCCAACATGCTTCATAGCTGTTAAACTTCTGACTCCAGATATAGCTGCACCATATGCTGCTTCAAACGCTGTTTTCTCATTTACACTCCACTCAACATTTATCCCACACTCATCTGCAACCTCGGCTAAAACCTCTAATATTTCAGTTGAAGGTGTACCAGGATATGCTGCCGCAAAACAGATACCTGCTTCCAACGCTCCTCGTGCAATGGCCTCGTTTCCCAATAATAGTACCTTACTTCCCTTCGGTTTGAGTAAATAGTGGTCCAACAATCAGACACCTTTTTAATTCTTGTTACCCAGGATAATAAGTTGAAATAGAAAACAAGTGTTTTCAATATTCTTACTCGAATATACAATGGTGGGACTGCATAATGAAAAAGTTTAAATATTTGTCCTCCCACTATATTTAATTGGGGTGTGTTTATGAACGCGAAGAAAAAAGTCTTATACGAAGACACCGATGTGTTAGTAGAAATAGCTCCAAGAGACCCAGAGCTACCGGACTTAGTGTATAGTTACATAAAGAAGAAAGGAAAACCAGTATTCTTCCAGGAAATAGTGAGGGAATTCAGCGGAATAGTGGGAGAAGATAGAGTTAGAAGAGCTGTTAGTCATTTACTAGCTTTGAAGAAAATTGTCGAGTTCCCTGATGGAAGCCTTGGAACACCAGACATGGAGTGGAAACCAACTGGTGTAAGAAGGAGACGTAGGAGAAGAGTAGCTAAACTAATGGACATAGAGCCTGAGCCCAGAGCTTTATATAGCTTAGCTTAAACCTATAAGTCTTATTTTTTTATTTTTGTTTTTTCCTCGTTCTATCAGCCCAAGGAGATGGCTTGAAGTTACTGCATTTATCTATACTTAGTATTATCCCGTATCTTGATATTGCTTCACATATGAAGTCCTCGGGTATTATAGCCTTTGCTCCTCTCGATGAAACTATAACAGCTGCTTTACCAACTCTGCCCCTTATTTCAGCCTCCTCAGCGATGAAATCCAGGAATAAAGGTATCCTCGTCGTGTTCAGGAAACTACGCTGCCACTTCAACCCCTTTGAATCCTCAAATACTTCTCCTAATTTTCTCCCATCAGCGCATACTCCCTGCTTATTGCACTCTATTAATCTTATGTCTCTTTGAAACGCTTCCTGCGCAATACTGATAACTTTATCTTCCTCGAATGGTCTCAGCTCCTTTACCTCCTTCTCCTCCTCTCTAACATTTGTCTTTAAAGATGGTTTCTGTGCTTCAACAGCTTTCTGCTTCTGCTCAAGGATTTTAACCAGTTCTACTAATACTTCCTCGCCTCCCCCTGCTTCACCAGCTGAAACATCTTTCTTAGCTACTTCAATAGTTTCCTTTTCCACTTGTTCTTTATCCTCCTTCACTGAGGGCTTCTTAATAAAGTCAGTGAGCTTCTTGTGTTTTTTCTCCAATTTCTAAAACCCATTAATATATGATTAGAGAACAAAGTTTAAAGCACAATACCTAGTGAAGATATATAAGCTCTTCATTATAGGTATAAATGATGGGTGGGCCCGTAGCTCAGCCTGGTAGAGCGGCGGGCTCTTAACCCGTAGGTCCCGGGTTCAAATCCCGGCGGGCCCGCATTCCTTAATATTATACGAGAAGTAGGTTAAGGCAAAATGTTAAGACCATTAATGAAGGAGTTGCAGGGATTATACCTGGTTGCTGGAACACCATTCATTTATATTGATGAATCTGAAACACTGGTAATGGCTGATCTGCATTTTGGATTCGAGGAAGCAGCTTCTCGGGGGTTAATATATAGTTTGAGGAAATCGAGTGGATATTATGCAGTATTTATTCCTAGAATACAGTTCAAGAAAACCATATCATTACTCGACAAAGTACTCGGCGAGCTGAGAGTTAAAAGAATACTAGTTAACGGTGACTTAAAACACGCTTTCGATAGACTTCTAAAACAAGAAAAGGAGGAAGTTATAAGCCTAATCAAATACCTACGTGAAAAAGGAGTAGATGATATAATCGTAGTTAGAGGTAATCACGATAATTTCATTAAACATATTCTGAGAAAAATAGATGTTGAATTCGTTAACTCTATATCGATCCCCATCGAAGGTAAAAGAGTACTGTTCACACATGGCCACGAAGAAGTAGATTTATCTGAACACGATGTAGTTGTAATCGGTCATGAACACCCGAGTTTAAAATGCTTCGAAGTCTATAGATTCCCTTGCTTCATGAAGATCCCTTTAAACAAAAAAACGATCATAGTGTTGCCTGCAACTGGCCCTTATCACCCAGGAGTAGTTGTTACACCGTTTCCAGCAGAGTACTTATCTCCAATAATTAGGAAAATGGAGAGCCTTGAATCAGCGTCAGTAATAACGTGGATAGATTTAGGGGAAATATCTAGTCGCAGCGTTGAATACTTTGAATCACGGGAATTAAGCAGCTACATTGAAGTAGAGAGGTTTATTGTTGATAGTCGGGAATACGCTGTCATCGAGTTCAAAAATTACGATGCTGTTCAATTACTTTGCCAGATGTGATCAGTCAATCGACCCTTCATCAATGAATCAGGCTATGTCGGCATCATCACACATTTCATAAATAAGCGCATAATTCACTAATTAATCTTGTTCTCCATGAAAACAATATATGTCCCCGTAGTCTACTCTCTTTAACTCATTGAATTAACGCACTCATCGCCATCTGAATATTCCTCCATATTATTGAACAGTAGAGTTTATTACTTCATCTGAACAATAACTAAAGTGAGATATGTGTCATCAAGGCGTCTTGCGGGGACCATTATTGAGAACAAAAATAAATCGAAAACTATTGATCTTATTGATTCTAGCTACCATCTCCTGGACTATATCAACATACTTACATGATCCCTTAACGCCCATATTAATGAACAATTATGGCTTCAAGTACACTGATATAGTTCATGGTTTGTTTCACACCATTTTTCAGCCAGGGAGTAGCGATAAATGGTACAATATTAATTCATATACAGATTTCCTTAACTCGAAGTACAAGTGCCCTGTACCATACATAGATTACAAGTTCGAGTATCCACCCATCATAGGGGTTTTATGGTATGCTTCAACATGCATAGGGTTCACTATTGGTAACGACGTGGAATCTGCTGCGCGCATTAACTTCTATGCGAATTCCGTTGTTTTACTGGTTTCCTTCGCCTTGATCGTAGTAACTTTGTTTAGGATCAGGAGTGAACATAGCTCATTAAACGGCGACGTTTTCAGGTACGTGTTCATTATTGCACCATCCACGATCTTATACTTAGTCTACAACTGGGATATTGTTGCCGCTTTATTCGCAGTAACTGGAGTACTTTTTTTCATCAACAAAAAGTACTTTGAAGCAGGCTTTCTTCTAGGTTTATCGATCTCGACGAAAATACTTACAGTAGGCTTAGCATTCTACTTTCTAGTCAAACTATTATCCATGGAGGAGAGAAGCAATCACCACATAGTAAAATACGTTGTGGGATTAATTCTCGCGGGTTTAACTCCCTATCTAGTATTATATATTGTGGCACCCAAAGGTTTCATTGATTTCATAAATCACCACGCTTCATGGTACTGCGAGAACTGCCTCTATTTACCTTTAACTAAGGATATCTACTCGGATTTAAACCGTAAATTATACTTCTCCATTGGAACATGCTTCATGTTTCTACTTGCGACTCTTCTATCTCCGTGGCGTGACATAAGGATTCGTGAGGAATCCAAGTATTATTTAGTATCAATTATGACTTTAGTGATTTTCAACTATGTTTTCTCACCCCAAATGCTACTAATGATAACGCCTTTCGCCGTATTGGCTTTAAGTAAGCCGCAAATCTACATGTACTTAATGGCTGATGTCTTCAATGCTTTGATCATACTACTTTTCTTCAATGAACCTAATCCATGGACTTATGGTTCAAATACCCAGTACGCGGCTTTCGCGAGAAACTTCGTGCTCTTATTAATATGGATAATTACCCTGCTCGAAATAATCATTAGTAAAGCGAACGCTTTGAATGACGCTGGTGAACATTGATGAAAAAACATCATTTAACACTATTGATCATGTTATTATTAGTGTTCGCTTCAACGTACATATTAGTTAATACTTCGTGGAGTCTTCACGAAACAGAGGTCAAAAGAGGTGGACGAGGATATGTTACTGATGAGGTATGGTATGTTTCAGCTGCAAGGAACATCATGATCAAGATACTTGGGTTGCAACCAAAGCAGATTGATACTTATGGTGTAACAATTGTTTTTACAAGTAAACCAATCAATTATCTTCCTTTAATAAAACTCGCTGAGGAATTAAACTTAAGTCTAAGAACTGATTACACTAAGTTGCCGGCTATATATGTTAATGGCTCGAGAACGAATGTTGAGGAATTCGTGAATATCACTAAATCTAGTTATAATGTAAGCGACGTGGTCCCCGGCTGGCAGTTGCCTGACAGCGAGGGAGTAAACGATTACATTAACTGGGAGCACCCGCCAATGGGTAAATACTTGATCGCTTTATCGATGCTCATCGCAGGTGATTCCCCACTATATTGGCGTATACCAGTCATAGTATTCGGTGTTGCATCAACAGTGTTAGTTTTTCTCGTTTTAGAACAACTAAGCGGATCAGTAGTATTGGGTTTAGCGGGTTCAACGATATTTATCTTAGACACAATGTCTCGAGCAATATTTAGCATAGCTATACTTGACGGATACGTGGCTTTCTTCACTGTTCTCGGATTATACCTCGTCATAAGAGGAAGATATCGCGAAGCATTAATCGCTTCCACTGTGGCAGGTTTATTTAAGGCTACTGGATTATTCGTGGCGATACCCGTGATCATCCTGCTCGCCAGAAATCATACTAAGTTAACGAACGGTAACTTACTTGATTTCATTTACCAAGTCATAGTCTACGGCTTAATTACAATTACTTTATATATTGGGCTCCTTACCATTGCATCAGCCCCTATTATATACTACATGGGTTACTCGAATTGGCTAAAGTACTCATTAATTGGATCCATTGGATGGCATCTCAGTACAAAGTGCACAACTCCAGGTTGCCCAATTAGTTCAGCTCCTTGGGATTGGTTCATTGGCCACAATAGTTTCGCACTATACATTTACCCGGACGGCAAAACGCTCTCTGCTGAAGGATTTTACCCATTATGGTTTACATCCATCGTATTAGCACTAGTGTTCACTCCACTAGTATATAGAGGATACAGAGTCCTAGGTTACAACTTACTATTCTACTTAGGAGTTTTATCTGGTTATATAATCATATGGATACTGGGAAGTAGGACGCAATATAGTTTTTACGCTGTTCAATTGGCTCCACTGGTCTACGTTAACTTATTCTACATCCTATACTTGACAACAGTTAACACTAGCATTCAAGTCGAGGTAGTGAGAGCTTGGAGAACTATAGTGAGTAGAGTACGAGATTTAATAGAGGAACTGATTTTAATTAAACCAGAGAATTGTAGTTAGCGCAAACTAGGTATTCAAAATGATGAGTAATGATATCAGAGTATTAGTAGCAGAGTGGCCGAGTAATCAATTCTTCAACTTAGCCTTCGAAGAAGCTTTTTATAGAGCCTCCGATAAACCCACCATGAGATTCTGGAGAAACGATAAAGTAGTAGTTATCGGGAGACTTCAATCACCTGTATTAGAGGTTAATGCATTAGAAGCTTTAAGATACGGCGTGAAACTTGTGAGAAGATTCACGGGTGGAGGAGCAGTATACCATGATCTAGGTAACTTGAACTACGCTATAGTTCTACCATACGCTGACATGAATATTGAGGAAGCATTTAAACTAGTAGGCGAAGTAATAGTAGAAGCATTAAAAACCCTTGGGTTAGAAAAAGCTTATTATCGACCTCTCAACGATATAGAGGTGGATGGACTTAAAATATCGGGCCTTGCAGCTACTAGAAGTCATGACAGGGTTTTCGTCCATGGAGCAATGCTTGTATCCAGTAACATAGAATTATTGTGGAGAGTGCTGAAAATTTCGAGCGAAAAGCTTATTGATAAAAAGCTTACACAAAGCAGAGTTAAACGCGTCATAACGATTCGCGAGGCCCTTGGTAGGAGCATCGACCCCGGTGAAGTACAAGAGGCGATAACAAGTGCATTGCAAAGAAAACTGGGACTTAAACCATTAAATAGCGATTTAAGTAAAAAAGAGCTAGAACAAGCAGTTAAGTTATACTGGGAGAAGTACTCTAGGTCTGAATGGAACCTGGCATTCACAGAGGAACTGAGAAACCTATTAACAAGTGAAGAATACAATGCTCTAAGACTAATAAGTAAACCTAGTCCTCAACAAGATGAAATAGTTAGAAGATTAGAGGAGATTATCAATGAACCATAAAACCATCTGCAAGGAGAAAAAACACCCGGGTGGCAAACTAGTAAAAATATGCGTAAATATAATGGGCGGAGAAGTTCAAGGCGTATTGCTAACCGGGGATTTCTTCGCTGAACCCGAAAACGCAGTTGAGGACCTTATTTCAAGTTTACTTAACTTAAAATGCCACTTATTTGAGCTCAAAGAAAAAGCACTGGGGATCATTAGGGAAAGAAGCGTTAAAATAATTGGCATAAATGAAGAAGACATTGAAAAAGCACTAAGCGACATCCTGGAGAATCCTGATCCATAGAGAACATTCTAGATACAGTGCACCATGTTACTTATTAAAAATCATTGTTAGAACTAGTTAGCATTCTTCTCCAATGATCTCAGCTTTATCCTTCTCGATTTGTAAATCTTCCTTTGCAGTAAGTCGCGTAAACCTCCACAAGTCACATAATCCCCGTTTGTATTATATCATAGCGAAGGTATTTAAATAGCAACCCACTATAGATGCATATTCAAGTTTCGTCACTAACTATGGGATTAAGGAAACATGTATTACGATTTAATTCTCCAAGGTGAATAAGATATCCCGCTTTGATTATTTTTGTATATTGTTAATTTTACTCTAATTTCTTCCTACGTCTATATAGTGCTTTGCGTGCTTGCACGCCTTCTATTAAAAATACAGTGAATGCTATCAATGACAATAAAAATAGCATCAATCTTTCAATGCTCCAATATGTGAACAAGAGTATAGCTGATGCTATTGTTGTACCGAAATAAAACGCAGCATACAATAGTAAACGAGGAACCAAGTTATATCCGATGAGAATGAATCCCTCAGGTGGATTAATTTTTCGAGCAACATATCCTTCAATTGTCTTGACAACTAAGTTCTTCTCCATTAGCTTTCTTAGATTATAGTGAACAGTGCTTACAGGCATGTTCAGGGCTCTTGCGATATCTCTTACCCCAGTTGGTTTACCCTGCTCAATCAAGTATACATAAATGGTTTTCTCAGTGCTACTTAGTTCTTCAGCAATCAATGACATTCTACCCACTAAGTAATATGTCACAAGTATCAATTTAAGAAAAGTCAAAAGCTCACAGTGTTCAGATCTTTGAACGAGCTGTACAATCATTTGAGATATCAGGACTAATCTAATGTATTTTTACTCGGGTGAGCGATGTGAAAGGCGTTAACAGAGTTTTTGGATTACTAGTTATATTATCGGTAAGCCTGGGCTTACTGTTTGCGTTGGTGCCTTTTATTTTACCGCAAAGAGGATACGGTGAACGCGCGACAACTGTACTAGAATCGGGGCCGGTGGGAAAAGATCATAATCAGACCCAGTTACCAAACACTTATAGAGATCTATTATCTGCACTAAATAAATCAGCAACACTTTATTTGCAGAGTCAACAAATCACAAAAATGATGATTCAGGGTATCGCAAGTACTCCGCTCATAGTTACACCGCTTATAACTACACCGGTATCCGTGGCTAGAGATGTACTTGTAGCGTACGCGAGTGAAGCTACAGTTAAACATGGTGCAATAAGCTCTTTTTCAACCACTAATGTACAAGTATACGGAATAGATGAACAAGACATTGTGAAAACAGATGGAAGAGCTATTTATATAGCACGGGAGAAAGACATAGTTATATTTGATGCAGACAATTACAAAGTAGCTAGTAGAATCCAGTTGCCTACAGGATGGCGTTGTAGAGGCATTTACGTTGCTGAAGAGAAATTGATTGCCATACTCTCAGGAAGCGTTGACACTGAAAGAAGCGGAACAACAATATATGTCTTTGACATAGGGAATCTATATAACCCAGTGCTTTCTGATAAACACTTGATCGATGGAGAATTCATGGGAAGCAGATTGAAGCCACCTTACCTTTACATTGTTACACAGCTTCCTGCGTTCATCATTGAAACTACTAACGAAGTGAAAACATTAATACCTAGAATTAATGGTTTTTACATTGACTCCGCTAATATCAAGATCACTGATTACTTGTCTAACGCATACCTGGTGGTGTTCTCGCTGAACTTAGATAATGGTTCATGGAATACTACTGCTGTATTATTACCTCCCATTAGTAGAATATACATGTCGTATAGTAGACTCTACGTTGTGTGCTCAATAAGTGAACAGTTAATGCTATATAAGGAGTTATTAAACAAGGCTCTTAAAACTAATAGATTACCCGTGGATATCGCATGGAAGTTAAATAATTATATTCAGCAGGAGAAATACAGTGATGCATTCGAGGAGTTAATAGAGTATTTGAGTAAACTCGATGAAAAAGACGTTAAAACAATCATTGAATCAATTAACTCCCAGGGGCCTTTATCCATATCCGATAAATCGTTGATCGCGTCATTTGATATAAGTGATTTCACACCCAAGTTAAATGGCCTCGTTGAAGTGAATGGTGGGATTCTAGATCAATTTGCTATTGAGGAATTTGAAGCGAGAGGGGAACCCTACCTTGCAGTAGCAACAACTATTAATAGATACAATTATACTATAGGGTATTTCGCTGTGCCTAAGCCTACGTTGAGTGATTCAACCAGTTTTGTGACGTATTCACTGTGCCACCTCGTTAATGGGACTAATGAACAAGTCTGTATATCCATGCATATCAACACAACGAAGATACAAGAAGAAGAACGAAAGTACCCTACATACTTATTCTATATTAGTACGAAAGGGTGGGAATGGACTAATAGCATATATGTAGTGAAACCCAGTAATTTAGAGATAGTCAGTGAATTGAGTGAACTAGCGTCAGGGGAACGAGTTTACGCAGCTAGATTAATTAAAAATACATTGTACTTAGTTACCTTTAGGAGAGTTGATCCATTGTTCGCAATCGACCTCAGCAACCCTGAGAAACCTGTGATCCTAGGGTACCTTAAAATACCGGGATTTAGCGAGTACTTGCACCCTATAAACGATAACCTACTACTAGGTATTGGTAGAGAGGGTTTATCAATTAAAGTAAGTTTATTTGATGTAAGTGATCCAAAGAACATCTTGGAGAAAGCTACTCTTAAGATCAATGGTTATTCCCCAATAGTAGACGCTGATGATTACCACGCTTTCCTATTCGATAATAGATACTCACTGTGTTATCTACCAATCCAAGTGATCGATGAAAAAGGAGTTAGCCTGAAGATTAGTGGTATATTAATAGTAAAAATTGATATAGAGAAATCAATGATAAACCCGAGTATAAGAATCGCGGAGCATGCTGAAGCAATTAGAGCTATATATATTGAAGACAAGTTGTACACGGTATCATTTAGATCGATTAGAACGTGGTCGTTGCCGAGCATTGACATGATTAATGAGACTCTATTAGATTAAACTTAGTTCATTCATTTTTAATATAAACAATTATCATGAATCAGTGTATTATATCATAACATATTTATGAAAGTTATTAAAGATAATGAGTTTATTTCGGGTTTTCATGCTTATTAACGGTGTTAAAGATTATGAAGATTTGGTGGCTAAATTGACTGATTTAACGATAACTGAGCTTTTAACTGAGATATTGTCGACTCCGACGGGTGCCATTGTTACATTCATTCAATTCCTACTAGGTCTAGCACTCGGTTACATAACAGCCAAAATATTTAAGTACATTATCGCGATGATTGCCATATTAATACTGGGTTCATTTCTCTCTGTTTGGTCTATTGGCTCCCTCTCTGGAGAATCACTATCAAAACTGGGTGTAACACTTGAAACCCTTAAAAACATAGTATTAGCTTTCTTAACCATTCTTGTTGGCCCCATTGCGATAGGGTTTATTGTTGGAGTAATAATAGGATTCCTCAAGAAATAGTTTTTGAATGATTTTTTGCATGGATTACTTTACTTTAATTATTAAGTGAAGTAGTTGCGAAAACCGTTGATTTAGTTGCTGATCTGAGAGTAATTATTTTAAAGTCTTTTGAGATGTAGGGTTTTTGATAAGGTGATTTATTTGCGCTGGATATTAAGCATTATTCTAATGTTCATACTTGTCTCTTCAACAATAACTACTACGCAGTCACTATTCGAGTACAGTAGCGTTAAAACAATCACGGTGTACGCTCCAGCGGTCTCTAGTAGCGGTGGAGGAGTATTATCTAAGACGACTTTAGCAGTAGCATATCCTGGAAGCGGAAGAGTATTCTTCTCCGCTTTACCTTACACCGAGGTAGAAACACAGGGAGCTGCGAGAATAGCCGCATATGTTGCGGCTTTAATAGCTAACGTTGATTTCTCGAAATATGATTACTTTATCCTGGTTGAATCCAATACTCCCCTAATAGGCGGCCCGAGCGCTGGTGGTTTAATAACAGTTGGGTTAACTGCGTTACTGCTGAATACAAGCATATATAGTAATGTTACAATGACAGGCATGATTAACCCCGATGGAAGCATTGGCTTCGTTGGAGGATTAAAAGAGAAACTTGAAGCCGCTAAAAATGGCGGGTTCACAGTATTCTTGATTCCAGCGGGTCAAAGAGTATACAGGTACCCTGTCTACGAGGAAATCAGGCGTGGACCATTTGTTTTCCGGACAGTTAGATATGAATCCATGGATCTCGTAGAGTATGGGAAGAATCTAGGTGTCAGTGTAGTTGAAGTAGTTGACGTAGGTGAAGCTTTCTACTACTTTACAGGTGTAAATTTATCGAGATCAAAGACAACCATTGGACTCGGTGAAAACCATATCGAGGAATTAAATAGTGCAACAATGAATTTAATTGAGGAAACGGCTTCACTGCTCGCGGATTCCACGAATTTAGCCCGCCAACTCGCCAGTATCTCCTATAGGGACCTCTATTTAGTGTCGATTAGTAATTTGAATAACACTTTGAAACAATTAATTAGTTATACTGAGTCAACACCTGTCTACGTTGCGTACAGTTCAATTAAAGCTTACCAATCAGCTCTACAGATTTATTTGAGCTTGAAATTATTGTTGAGGTTGAACACGTTGAGTGATATTACAAGTTATGTTAATGAATCCATTGTTAAAGCATATAATGAATTACAGGGCAACAAATGTAGCTTAGCGAATAGTATGACTCAAGCTCTCTTATACTCAGCGTGGTTGTATTATGCTTACTCGTTGAACGCTAGCGATACATCAACAGCATTAAACTATGCAACTGAAGCATTGAAATACGTTGAACTAAGTAAATTAATTGAGAAACTGAGCATAGAGGATACTATGCTTAACTGTACTTCACCTAAGTTTACAGAAGTCTACTCGCATTCCTTAGCTGTATATACTTATGTTTCAAGGTTAATTGAGGAGTCCGGTCAAGACACTAGTCAACTTGGTGAACTAAACAACTATATTTCAGCAATACAGTATATGTACGAAAACAACAACGTAGGAGTCTATGCAACAGCTGCATTCATAATTGGTCAATCAGCAATGGTGATTCAAGAATTAGCTGGGTCTCTGAATAATGCCTTAAACCGTGGAGAACAAATTATAAGCCTCTACTGGTTAAACAATGGAGATCCACTGGTGTCATTCTACATTAGTCTTCTAAGAGATAGCCTGAAATTAGGGGACACAGACACAGCAGCTTTATCTCTATTTACCGCGATAGGTTTACTACAAATACTCAGAGTTACTGGAGTTGAATCAATAAATAATACATATACTACAACTGGTATTAATCAATCCACAGCAGGCAGAGAAGTAGTTCCAAGTACTGCATCTTCATCTACTACCACGAGTGTTCAAACAACTACGCTTACAACAACCACTGAGAATTCTTTAAACACCGTGGAGACCGTTGATTTATTGATTCTGCTATTACTAGCCATTATTCTCATTGCCATAGTTGCAAAGGTTTTCGCATCCACAAAATCATAGTTTTATTGGTGTCCTTGTTTTTAATGGATAAGCTTAATAAGGAACATGGTTATCATTCAAACGGTGGAATTAAGGGTGATGCTTAGTAAATGTGGTTAATATATGATCCATTCACAATGATATCGTTGATTCTAGCTTATATAGTTGGGTTTACTATTTTATTGTTTGCAGCCGGTTACCTAGCTCCAAGAGTCGCTAGAAAATTCACTAACAAGTTCTCATTGCAAGCATCAATGATAATAATAGGTTTAATAATTATAGTAGCAGGATTCGCTGGTGTAGGTATTACTTCTTACCTATTGGCGAGCTTGTTCAGCGTAGAGGATGCTACAGGGTTAATAACGTCCATTATTCTAATGGTTCTAGTATTAAACATTATATCTTACCTAGTTTCACCTTTAACAATAAATATAATGTATGGTGCTAAGCGAAACGCTCAATTGCAGGAGTTAGTGAATGATGTAGCGAGAAAACTAGGTTTCAGTAAACCACCCAAAGCTGTCCTAGTTAATGGCCCACCTAATGCTTTCGCATACGGTAACTTCTTATCTGGCAAATACGTAGCTGTAACCACTGGTCTAATGGAGATAGCAACTACAGATGAACTAAAAGCCATCATTGGACACGAGCTTGGACACCATAGACACAAAGATAACACTATAATGCTCTTCATGGGTTTAATACCAAGCCTACTGTACTTTATGGGCGTTTTCTTGATGCGAGTAGGGTTCATATCTGGATATGCTAGAGCATATGCTAATAAGAGAAGAGGAGGAGAGGGCGGATTACTCCTAGTAATAGTGGGTGTTCTCGCTGTTGCACTAAGCTTCATCGTCCAAGTCCTAGTATTAGCTTTCAGTAGATTAAGGGAATACTACGCTGATTCGGCGGGAGCCTTTGCCACGAGCAGTAGATCTATGCAGAGAGCCTTAGCAAGAATACATTTATACTATAACACAAACAGAGTAGCTAGAGAAGTAGTAGCTAGCAGTAAGATAAAAGCACTATTTATCTATGCTTTCACGGAAGCGTACGCTAACCCATTCTACCGGCATCAACCAATAGATAGAGACATAAGAAACATAGACGTAGATAAAGTAGTAGAAGAATTGAAGAAAACGCGGACAGAAGATATATCGGAGTTCTTCTCAACTCATCCACCAATACCGAAGAGAATAAGATTCCTTGACACACTAGTATTCCACTACATGGAAGCGCCTTAGATCCGAAATACTGTTTTATTCGCGTACGTAGATTTTAGAATCTTTAGTAATCATAGTAATCATAGTTTACTATACATAGTTTAAGTAATTATCCCAGCTTACCTCAGGTCTACTGTTGATAATGTGCTCATATTTAGTCAACTTTGAATGGAATTCCCTGACAATGGTTTCACAGTTTTCACGACATAAGAGCAGTAATTCAGGTTCATCAATATCTCTAGCATATAAAACCACGACTCTTGAATCCATTTTATAATCTAGTGCATGTGATAAATCCTCTAGGATTCCCTCATCACTTCCCGTCCCGGCTCCTATTGACCTTATTATGTGACTGCGTAAATCTAATCTATGAACATGGCGCATTGCTCTAATTATTTCCTTCTCCAATAATATATCATATCTAAATTCGAGGGAATTGTATAATTCTATGGTGAATTGCAGTACTTTTGATAAGTGTTTATATGAGGCAGCATCTAGTTCACTGAGTTTACTAACCGCGTTCGCGTACTTTTCAATGGTTTCCCTACTCTGAGTGCTGATCATCATGTAGAATTCTTCTAGAACCTGTAGTTGCCACCTGTTCTCAACCGAGCCGGGCACCATGCTTCTAACGTGTTCAACAGCACGATATAAGTTTAAGCCCTTATACACTAAGTACGCTGACGTGGTGACCCCGCTTCTACCTATGCCTCCATAACAGTGAACCAAAACTGTGCCATTGTTTTCTACGTGTTTCTCTATAAAGAATACAGCTCTAAGGAGATCGAGTAATTCAACTGGGTGATAATCGGGCGTAGGCAAGTGGAGAACATCTAAACCAGACTCAACTAATTTATCTAAGTAGAAGATGGGCATTTCATGCTCCATCGTTAAAACAACTACTCCTGTGAACTGCTTACTTATTTTATCGATATCTGATAAATTTGGGAAGCTTGATTGAGCTAGTTTACCCTCAATGATCCATGCAAACATAACTTGTCCCTAAGGAGTAAATATTAACCAAGAAGTAATATTCTCCCGCCTCCTCGGCGCTTAATGTTTCTCAGTGCTTTAATAGCTTTGCTCCTACCAGGTGTTCCATGATATGCTTCCCTTCTATCCCTAGCTGGTTTACCTGTGACGTAGTCTTTTACAATTACAGCTGAGAGTGAAACCCCGTACTCCTCTATTTTCTTTTTTATTTCCTCAATGTCTTTAACGACTTGGTTTAAATCATCTGATCCATAGGGTATTTCAATAATTGCTTCCTCCGTGCCACGATTACGGCTTAAACCATAAATGACTACTCCTCTGTGTTTAACAGCGAGTTCTTCCACGAGATTCGTCAACTCGCCAGTCACGGTGTTCGGCTTATACTCATCTAACCCTCTCTGCTTAACATATTCACCAAATCGATCCAAGTCTAAAACAATGATTAAACCTGGTACAAATGGATTATCAGATTGAGCATTGAGTTCTTCATTCCACATCATGGTCTAGTGGCTGCCCGCTTCATCACTACTTAATTTAAAGTATTTTGAGTAATAAATGCTTTATTGTTTAAACAATCAAAGAACTTAATTATAGCATAAGACTAGTAGAGTCGAGAAAACAATAATACAAGTAACCGTGAACCATTGTCATTATACTATGAATAACTAAAAGTGGGCTTCATAGCTATAAGTTCAGGTGTTAAAGGAGAATAATTACAGTCTAAGTTTACTCACCATAAATGGCTCCAAATCGTTTTCAGTAAATTAGTTTATTTTTATTCTACTTCTTCATCAGTTTAACTCTGATAAATCACCCATCATTCTTGCCGGGTTATCATCATCCAAGAATATTATTAAGTAAAGGTTATTTTAATTAATCAATTGATCTTACTCTCGCAAATTACTGGTCTATGTTTTTTGCTCATGTGAGGTCTTTTAACTGGGTTAAACATAATATTTAGATAGGTATAAGCGTCATGGCTGATATGCCTCTCCGTTTACTCGCTGAAACGATGGATAAACTAGAGTTAATTACTGCTAGGACTCAAATGGTTGCATTGCTCGTTAACTTGTTTAAAGATACTCCACCAGATATCATTGATAAAGTTGTATACTTAGTTCAAGGAGTTTTATGGCCTGACTGGAAAGGGATGCCTGAACTAGGCGTTGGAGAAAAAATGCTAGTTAAAGCTATTTCACTGGCTTGCAATGTCTCGGAGAAAGATGTTGAAAAACTAGTTAAGGAAACAGGGGATCTAGGTAGAGCCGTTGAAAAACTAAAGCAACAAGTATTAACTAAATCCACTGGTACCACGTTGTTCGCGTTCTCTCAGAAGTCATCGGCAGAGTTAACTGTTCTCTCTACGTATAATACCCTCGTTAAAATCGCTTCAACTCAAGGTGAAGGCAGTAAAGATCTCAAAATAAGGCTCACAGCTGGATTAATACGAGATGCCTCCCCGAAGGAAGCTAAATTCATTGTTAGATTCATGGAGGGTAAACTCAGAGTCGGAATAGGAGACGCAACAATAATGGATGCTCTAGCAACTACTTTTGGTGGTGGAGCCTTTGCAAGGCCCATCATTGAGCGAGCTTATAATCTACGTGCAGACTTGGGCGAAGTTGCGAGAATACTTGCTACACAGGGATTAGAAGCAATTAAAACAATTAAACCAGAAGTAGGTGTACCCATAAGACCTATGCTTGCTGAGAGACTAAGTGATCCCCGGGAAATCCTGGTTAAAGTAGGCGGCGAAGGATTCGTGGAGTACAAGTACGATGGTGAAAGAGCACAGATACATAAGAAGAACAATAAAGTGTGGATATTCTCGAGGAGATTAGAGAACATTACACATCAATACCCAGATGTTGTTCAAAAAGTAATTGAACGTGTTAAAGCAGAAGAAGCAATAGTTGAAGGAGAAATAGTGACTTACGATCCCGAGACCGGTGAACTAAAACCATTTCAAGAGTTGATGCATAGAAAGAGGAAATACGATATCCATATTGCAATCAAAGAGTACCCAGTGAAGGTATTCCTATTCGACTTACTTTACTTAAACGGAGAAGATTACACTGTTAAACCCCTCACGGAGAGAAGGAGTGCCCTTGAGAAAATCATTGAGAAATCAGATGATTTCACGATAGCAGAGTACATTAAGACGAATTCACCCGATGAACTCGAGAAATTCTTCTTGGAAGCTATAAGTGAAGGTGCTGAGGGAGTAATGATTAAAGCTATACACAGTGATGCAGTATACCAAGCAGGCACTAGGGGATGGCTCTGGATCAAGTATAAGCGAGACTATAAGAGCGAAATGGCTGATACAGTTGACTTAGTTGTAGTTGGAGCTTTCCACGGTAAAGGTAGGAGAGGCGGAAAATATGGTGCATTGTTAATGGCCGCTTACAATGAGGAAAAAGACGTTTTCGAAACAGTCTGTAAAGTGGGGTCAGGATTCAAGGACGAGGACCTAGATCGGCTCCCAGAGATGTTGAAACCATACATTAGAGATAGAAAACACCCTAGAGTCGTAGCTGAAATGGAACCTGATGTATGGGTTGATCCAGCGCTGGTTGCCGAGGTAATTGGCGCAGAGCTCACACTATCACCGATCCACACCTGCGCTAGAGGAGTGATTAAACCCGATGCCGGTATTTCAATCAGATTCCCGAGATTCATACGGTGGAGACCCGACAAGAGACCAGAGGATGCTACAACTAGTCAGGAACTAGTGGAAATGTATAATAGGCAATTAAAGAAAATCGCTGCTGAGCCGACAACTGAGCCGTAACATGGATAACATCAAAACGCACTGAAACCCACTATTCACTAGTAAATTAAGGAGGCTATTACTATACCATATGGGTTAAACGATGCCTGCGGTTATAGCAGTATTCATAGGGCCGGCTGGATCAGGTAAAACCAGCTTAGTTAAAGCATACAGTGAGTGGGCTAGAAGTAATCTCTTACTTAGAGTTGCCCCAGTGAACTTGGATCCAGGGGCCGAGGAACTAGGGTACAAACCGGTTTTCGATATCAGGAAACTGTTTACATTGAGAGATATCATGGAAACCTATAAGTTGGGCCCTAACGGTGCATTTATAAAAGCATCAGAGTTAATTGCTGAAAAATTAGATGAAATATTCTCAAATCAACCTTTCTCTAATCCATGGGATTGGGACTTGGTATTAATAGATACACCTGGTCAAATGGAAGCATTCCTATTCAGACCTGTAAGCAACTTCTTCTTGTCAAGACTCAAAAACATCGGAAACACTGTTATCGCGTACATCATGGATGCTTCAGCGATAGGAAAAGTAACAGATGCTGTTTTCTTATGGTTTCTCTATGTTTTAATCCAAGTTAAAACAGGCTTGTTAGCTGTACCTGTGATCAATAAGAAAGATATCGCAATTAACTCAAAGATCCTTAAATTACTGATCGAGGATCCGGGCAAACTCATACATGAAGTCGGAGATGAAGGGTTAGCTGCGATTATAGTTCCAGAACTCATAGAGATAGCTAATAAAACCAAGGGTCCCCTAAGAGCTGTACTAGTATCAGCGATGGAACTAAGTGATATGCAACAATTACACGTGATTCTACACGAAGCGTTTTGTGCATGCGGGGATCTAACATAATACTACTTGATACATCAATGGTCTCAATTAATTATTAAGTATTTATTCTCCATATTTGAAATAAATTATTTCCCGGTTGTTTAAGAGTATTACGTATCCAGTGAATTAAACGGTGTGCATAGTTGAATCTATATAAGCCGAAAGCCATGGTAAGCAAATATTACATGGTATTATTTACTCTGCCAAATTGGCAAATTCTAGCATCTATTCTAATAGTAACGGGTTTAATAGTGATTTTCTCGATGGGTATATATGCTTCTCTACTAGTAATAAATAGTTTACTTGTATTCACTATCCTATATATTTACTCTAAACTATGTAAAGACACTGTTTTTCACAAGATTAAACGCATAGTAGGTTTAGCACTAACTATACTCGTATACTCTTCTATCTACACTGGATTAACGAGCAAAACACTTATAGGTGTAGTCTCCTCTTCTACAATGCTAACAGTTATCATACTAGGCTTAGATGGGGCAAACTTATCCAGGTTCTTTTTAGCAATAACTCCTATTTACATTACTCTAATGTTATCGCATCTCCTTGGATTCTACACGTGGTACCAAGTACTAATGAGTTTAACTATAGTTTTAGGACTTGCCTCAATTGATCTAATTATATTCCTATTCATGTCAAGGCGAAGAATAAACCATTACTCTTTCCCAGAGCTTGGCACCATGTTTCTACGCAACTGGCTCGATAGAAGAACAGATATTGAGAAAGCGTTCGACGAACTCAGCGAAGTACAATATGTTAACCCGCGAATAATAGAACTCGGAGACTTATTACTGATTTACACGGATGTGCATTATGGCCCATTCTCAAACATTGGTAGTAGTAGGCTCCCAATCATACTTACACATGCATTTAATAAGATAGGTTACAGGAATGTACTGACTTTGCATGGACTTGGTTCACATGATAGAAACATCGCTTCACTGGATCACGCCAGTAAGTACGTTGAAGAACTTGTCAAAACATTTCTAGGTAATAGTGGAAGCATCCTGCTTTACCGAGGAGCTTTCAGCGTTGAAAACAGCGAGTGGAGATTAATTAGCATAGTATTCGATAAATTAACGATAATAATAGCTTCAAGACCAATTAAAGGTATAGATGACCTACCGTACGATATACAATTAGAATACGAATTGAAAACCCGTGTAAAAGGTTATGGTGATGTCATCATCCTAGATGCTCATAATTCAGAGCTCCAGGATGAACCAGATCTTAATAGTTTGAAAAAACTACTCGACCAAGCGATAAGTAAAATCGAGGAATACATGAATAGGCCGCCCGTTGAGGTCCTATACAGGTATAAGTGCTTCGAGTCAAAAGCACCTGGTTTAGTGGATGGATATGGTTGCATAGTTTGCTTAAGTGGAGAGAACAGAGAAGAAGCATGCATACTGTATTTAAGGGGGAACAATATGAAGCCGGGTGCAAGGGAAAACCTTATAAAAGCTATGGAGGATATTGAAACACCATATTTAGAGGTCGTAACTAATGATGAACACAGCGAGACTGGTACAAGAGCACACATAGCATACATACCTGTACATGATACGCCTGACCTAATTAGATCAGTTAAAGAAGCATGCCTAGAACTAAAGAGAGCTCCTAGGCTAACTGGGGCACGAGTATACAGTAGTAGAATGAACCTTAAATTAATGGGTGATAGTGTTAATGTGATTAAGAAAGAATTGAACTCTAGTCTAAAAGAAGCAGCAATTCTACTGTTAACCTACGTGTTTATTACCCCACTTATTATATCTCTTTTGATCTAGGGCGTAAGTGCATCCTTATAAACCCCTTATATTTAAATACAAATGACTTTAAAAGGGTGTTGCATGGTTGCCGTTACCATTAACAAAGCCCACTTATAGAATCGAGAACATTGTGGCAACTGTGATCCTTGAGCACGATATAGATATTGATTTGCTTGAGACAGAGTTACCTAATCACGTATATAAACCAGAACAGTTTCCAGGAGTAATATTTAGACTCGACAAACCAAGAGCGACTGCTTTGATCTTTAGATCAGGTAAAATGGTTGTTACAGGGACGAAGAGCATTACGCAGCTCATAGAAGCAGTCAAAAGGATCATTAAAACAATCGACAGAATACTCAAAAAATACGGTGGCGGCGTACATGGAAAACCCAGAGTTCAAATACAGAACATAGTGGCTGGTGGAGATTTACACGCATACGTTAACCTTGAGAAGGCCGCTTACTACCTTGAGGACTGCATGTATGAACCAGAGCAATTCCCGGGTTTAATTCACAGAATGCGTGACCCACGAGTTGTGCTATTAATCTTTAGTAGCGGTAAAATGGTGATAACAGGGGCTAAAGAAGAACTAGAAGTGGAGAAAGCTGTTAACCAAATAGCTCATAGATTAAGTGAAACAGGTTGCGTTATAGGTCCAAGAGAGGAGGAACTAGAGGAGTTCGAGTAACTGTATCAACTGGATTAATACTCATTATTTTCACGCTCTAAGTTTTTAAACCCTTAATTAGTTATCATATAACATATATATCTCTATGAATAGAGGGTTGCGGGATGTTATTTAACTAGTTTAAATAAGAAATTAAACCTGGATATTCTTGAACAAAGAGAAATAACTCTAACAACGTGGATAAAACACGTAAATGGTGATGAATTCCTCCTTTGGGATACAAAGAAATCAGTCAAAATAAAAGTAAAATGTAATGGTGAGGCATTGAAGTCAATACCCTGCGGTAGTCTCGTTGAAATTAAAGGATACATCGATAACGGGGAGATCTGCGTAGAAAACATTAAAGTCCTACATAAACCTCTACGAGAAGACCTAGCATGCATTGATGAACTACCAGGGGATCCAGTTGAATATGTTCAAAAGTATCATCTATATGTTAGACACCCAGCTATTTCCAGGAACATCCTTGTATACTCCTATACGTTGGAGTATATGCGGAGAATTCTTCAAAGAAAAGGATTCATAGAATTACCCACTGTCATTATAGGAGTAGCGAGTGATCCAGGGTTAAGAGGGGCATCCAAATTATCTGTCGAATTATACGGTAAAGTATTTGAGTTGCAGAGCAGTATGATTATGTATAAGCAACTATATGCAAGCATCTACAATAGGATATTCTATGCAGCAAGAAACATAAGACTTGAACCACTGGAGAACCTGTATTCTGGTAGACATTTACTCGAGTTCACGCAACTCGACATTGAGTCCGCTGATTACTGTAAAAACGACGTAATTAAACTAGCTGAGATAGTTCTCTACACTACTGTTAAGAAGCTGATTCAAGAGCACGGAGATCTATTTACAGGTAAAGAAGTAGATAGACTCGAAAGAGAAATAGTGAAACCACCCTACCCTAAGTTAACATACAGTGAAGCATTAGATGAAGTTAAAGCAATGGGGTTAGATGTTAAACCCGGTCAAGAACTGAGTTTTGACGCTGAATTAGCTTTAGCGAATAAGTACGGTATACCAGTATGGATTGAAGGATTCCCAGTTGAGAGCAGGGGTTTCTACTATATCGAGAACCCTGAGAAACCTGGGTTCAACGTAGACTATAACTTACTGCTCCCCGGTTTAGGAGAAGTATTAGATGGTGGTTGCCGGGAGTACAGGTATAGTAAGATATTAGAGAGAATAATTAAGAGACATAGGGAGGATCCTTCGAAGTATAAATGGTTCCTCGAATTAGTTGAAGCTGGATTAATAAGGCCAACGTGTGGATGGGGATTAGGTGTAGAAAGATTAGTGAAGTATATATGCAACGCTAAGCACATAGCATTCGCAACACCACACCCAAGAATACCCGGCGTTATAGGGCCTTGAGCACGTTGTTCACAGAGGGAAATCTAATCATTGGAGATCGTGCAGATTTTTTAACGTAAATAATCCTTTTACGACTACGCGTTCATGAACTTATTGTTGAAAACAATTATTTGAAACATTAAGGCTGTTATGGGATTGATGATAAGTTTAAATATCTGTGAATACTTGTAAATACTTAGTGTCGTAGAGTATTGTTTAAATACCCCCCGTCTCATTATAGTTTCTCGGATGACCCGCTCTGCGGTGACGTAGAGACTCAGATGGGAGCCCCGTGGCGTTGGGCCCGACAGGCACCCATGAAGTGTGGGTGAAGCAAGTGAACCCACATCGAGGTGCAACCCCTCTAACGGAAATACAAGTATTCACAAATACCATCAAGCACCGTTAGAGGGGAAACGCCACACTTTAACTCCTCCAACATATGTTTCAAGTATTTTAATATCCTTCAACTGATTATCCGGAGTCTCCAGTGGATCTTTATCTAAAACAACGAAGTCAGCGTAGAAACCAGGTAGCAGTGATCCGAGCACGTCTTCTTCATGGATCGCGTATGCTGAACCATATGTATATGAATGCAGAGCTTCAAGGACATCTAAGGATTCATGTAGTATTTCACGGTAAAAAGGTAAGTTATCGTATTTTCCTCGCGTAACTGCAGCGTAAACTGTCTCCCATGGATTAACTGGTTCAACCGGTGCATCAGTAGAGAAAGCCACTCTTACGTTTGATTCAATCATTGATTTAAACCTATATAACCACTTGATTCTGCTGGGACCCAATCTGCGATCAGCCCACCAATCCGATACAATGAAGTGTGGTTGAACAACTGCGACTGCACCCGAATTAGATAACTCTAATAGTTGATCATCCCTTAGGAGAGAAACGTGCTCTATTCTATGCCTAAGACTCCTAGTATTATTTAACTCCCTGTAAATGCCCAGTACTTCTTCGACAGCTCTATCACCAATAGCGTGTATGGCCAACTGTAATCCTGCTTCATCAATTATTTTAGCTATTTCTCTGAGGTAATAAGGATCGATGGCCGGGTATCCGGTTTTGGAGGAGTCGTCGTTATAAGGTTGAGTTAACCAAGCGGTTCTAGCTCCGAGTGATCCATCTGCGTACAATTTGAAACCCATGATTTTCAGGTATTTACCCCCAAATCCCCTTTTAAGACCAAGGCTTTTGAGTGTTTCTATTAAATTCAAATTATTATCCATGGGGTTGAGGTAGACTCTCACCCTGATCTTTAGTTCATTCCTCACCCACATTTCAAGTAGGGCTTTAAGCGACTTTAAACTACAACTCATGAAACCAATAGATGTAACACCTTGGGAAACTAAGTGATTTTGCGCAACCCTTAAAAGTTCAACGTATTCTTCAATACTAATAGACTCCGCGAATTTAGCCATAGCGATTCCCACGGCCTCCTCGTAGATAACTCCTGTAGGATACCCATCGGTGCTTTTTTCAACTTCTTTACCTTCATAGTTAATTAAACCCGTTAACTCAAGTGCCTTAGTGTTTAATACGGCTGCATGACCACATGTTCTTAAGAGAACAGCGGGTTTATCTTTGACTACTTCATCCAGATCCAACCGTGTGGGATACCTTTTCTCAAGTAGCATTTCTTGATCCCAACCTCTACCAATCACCCATTTAAATTTCGTAGTCTCAGAGTACATTCTCAGTTTCTCCTTTAACTCACTAATACTTCTCACTCCGCGAAGATCTAAACTAACAAGAGTTAAACCAAGAGAATCCAAATGCAAATGAGAATCTATAAACCCAGGTAAAACTACCTTGTTCTTTAAATCAATTATTCTTCCACCAAGCGACTCCACAACTTGCTTAACTTCTACGCTAGAACCAGCATAGACAACCTTATCTCCAGCCACAATGAAACCTTCAAAAACCCTCAAAGGTTTAAAGGAAGCATATATCTTCGCGTTTATAAAGCCCTTGAGATCCAAGCAAAACACCCTTAAATCAATGTATTAGTTCTCAACGTTTAAAGCAAACTCTCAGCCAATTTTAAAATAACCCAACGCACTCGAAATCCATAACTCTATTACTCGCAAGATAAAAAATAAAACACAATAAAAGAGTATTATTTAAGAGTTATAAAGCAAGGAACTCGCTTACCCCCGGTATTGTGGTATAGTATAATTACACTCATACGGTTCACGAACCCGGAGTACCCGGAATCTTCCCCGCCCGGTTATCCCGTGGCGGGTAGACCCGTGCCCCCGGACCCGTGACCATATGAGTGTAATTATACTATACCACAATACCGGGTTGGGCCGAGCCAATGTATAATTCTGTTTGTTCTTTATTTAAGGATTAGGTTTTGTATTATTGTGTTCTTCTTTGTTTTTTGTATGTTTGTGGTTCATATTTTTGTATAACTATTGTTCAAGTAATGCATTTTTCATTATTGTGAACGTATTATGATGTGTTCTGTATTATTTGGTTTGTCGGAGTTCTCGTTATTGTAGCATATGGTGATATGAGTATTACCCCTCGGTTGAGTGCTTCCTGCATTGCAGTTGGATGAATGTATAATCCGAACATGAATATAACGTAGCGTGAGTTCTCTTTGTTTATGAACTTGTTTACTTTCTCGTGGAAAACTCTTACATCTTCACCGTGTATTCTAGCTTTTGCTTCGCCAATTAAAATTACTTGATTACCTGTTTTATCGCATCCCTCCCCGTATAAATCCAGTTCAAGAACTTTATCCCCTGTGTTGAGAAAGGCTCTGTTAAACTCGTTCACGGTTAAATCCATGTTCAAGTAGAACCATGATGGTAGAAAACTACGAGCAATGTCTTCAACTATGAATCCATAAGTATCACTTAGTTTCCCCACTTCTCTAGATAATTCAGCAACAGACTTAGCTAGTTTATCGATTTTCTCTGAGAGAGCACTGGTCTCTCTTCTAACTTCGTCAAGGCTTCTACCGAGATCAATAATAACCTTTTTGACTTCATTTATATCTTTCTCCTCAATCGACAAGGTCATCAACCATAAAACATCAATATATCATTTGGAAGCTGACCAACAATTACTCGACTCTGAAACTCTGAAAAACCATAATACCCAGTAATACTAGTTTCTCTGTGCTAAACAATACATTTAGTCTACAAGCTTTGCCCACTATATTTACTAATAGGATGTTTATTCACTGCTTTGAATCCACTACAGAGAGTAATCCAGAATTAAACCCAAAGAATGAGCTTGTATAATCAGCAACAATAATTAAATTTGTTGCTACTCTACTACTCTCTTTCGTGCATTTTCAATTAGTATTGCAAATAGAATTTTTATGCAACATAACCCGGCGAGAGTATATAAGCATACTTCTATGATGCTCATACTACTCCTCTCTAAAGGTATTACCGGGTATTACCTCAATTAGGATCTTTGAATCGGGGTTTATATACTTTTGTTACTAGTATTTATAATTTTATTCTTTGTTTTTAGTGGAGAAAGCTACGATCATGAAGCCTGTTCTAATTAGCTTCTCTAGATCAATTATTTGAAATTACTAATCTTTCCTTAAAAGCATCCCTATTGATTGTTAATAATTATTATTAGAAAAGTAATACTTGATTGTTCATTTTTACTATTTAATCTCTGCATATATTGCTTGATAATTCTATGATGGCTTCATCGTATTGCGATATGATCTTCAGTATATCTTCATATTCTCTTATTTCCCTGGGGCACATGTTTGATCCTTTTAAGTGTAGATAGGCATTTAAGTTGAAACCGTACTTTTTAGTTAATTCATTTGTTTTTAGAGCATAGTTTGATAGTTGCTTAGCTATGTTCAACATCTTAGTCCAACTTAGTGCCTCCTCTACGAAGATGGGGTCATCTGCTTGAAAAGTCTTGCTTTTGATCACGGGTTCTAGTTTAGCTCTTTCACCAATGAACCTTATCTCCATGTCTTTAGCGGCAACTGGAACAGCGTATTCAGGATCCTCAGCGTCTTCCGGTACTGTGTATAATTTCACGCTACATTTTCCTATATTATACTTGGCTTGCTTCAAGTAAGTATAAAATATTATTTTATCGGATGCACTGTATAGTTCATCGAATGGTAATAGAAACGCTTCTTCTAATCTGTGAGGTTGCAAATAGTAGTTAATTATTGGAAGATAAGGGTTTATAGAAACCGGTAAAGCAATTAATCCTTCTCGAGGCATGTAATAAATTAACTGTGATTGAAAACGTAAAACCCAGCGATTAATACTCAAGATAAGCCTACCTTGTTCTACTTTGAATATATTGCTATATCAATATATAAACATATGCTACGTTTTATCAATCATTAACACCTCCATTACCATATTTATCGAGACATAGTCCTCCTTAGCGTTAAGCGGTGAGTCTTTAAGAGCTCATTGTGATCACTGAATTTTTGTTTAATTAGATCGATTGTGTTTTTATTTAAAACCTCTTTTATCATTACTAATACACAAAGTGTATTCATGTGGGTTGTAAAGGTTACTATGAGTTGAATACTTCGTTTAGAGAGAAACATAGTCATTAGGAAAGCTGGAAAAAGAGATTTGAACGCGATAAAGTCAATATATGATAATGCCAATAGAGAGCTTGGAAAAGAGGACTTACAGTGGTTTAATGCAGTTATAACATCAAAATCTAAGCGAATAGTGTTTCTTGTTGCATGCGTAAACACCAAAGTTGTCGGATTTATTTTAGCTTATAGAAACAAGGACGGGGCGTACATAGAAAACATAGCTGTACACGAAGAGTACAGAAACACTGGTATAGGTAGATTGCTGATAAGTGAAGCAGAGAAAACACTCATTAAACATGGGGCAAAAACAATATACTTGAGTGTGAAAAACTGGAATATTGGGGCTTTAAACTTCTACCTGAGACAGGGTTATGCTGTACGAGGCGTAGTTCTACTTATGAGCGTGGAGCCAGAGAGATTTAAGGAGAAAGAGTTCAATGAGTCATACTTTGTAATGGACGTGAGTGCAAGCAGAGTAAAAACACATATTAATAGGCCCTTAACGAGTTGGAGTAACCTAGTAGATGAAGTAGATAAATACATATACAGAAAACTATATAGAGATGAGAGAGCTCTAATAGTCAAGAAGAATAGAAGTATTAAAGCCATAGTAACATACAGTGTGAACCACGAGTTAATAGTGGATAGTCTAACACTTTCATCATATAGCGCCCTGGAAGCACTTGAAGCAGCATTAACAGCACTTAGAAACCTCGCTCTATCTCGCGGTTTGAAAAACATTGAGATACCTGTAGATGCCTCTAAGAAGAAACTAGTAATGTTTCTAGAAGACTTAGGGTTCAAAGTTGACGAGGTAGAGTACCTTCTACAGAAAGATGTGATCAAATAGTTTAAATAAGAGTACTAACTCTTATAAACACACTATTCACTCCTCGGTTTCCAGTAAAACTATTTATAGCAGAATACTATTAGTCAACCATAAAAGCATTAATATTACATTAATACATTATTACATAATTAAATATTTAAGGACTTTTACATAATTACATGTATGGTGATAAAAATGTCAGATATCAAAAAGGAAATTGATAGAATCAGAGACATCGTAGATGAGTCTTTTAGGAAAGCGGTTGAGGAATTAGAGAACATTAAGAAGGAAGTATCAGAGTGGCCTATTCCACGTCGTCTAGTTAGATTATACAGAGAACTCGAATATATTGTTGATTCCTTTGAGGAAACCTTAGATGATGTACGAAAAAAGCTTCGCGAAATTAGAAAGAATGCATTAAACATTGGGGATAAAGATGTATTGGAAGCCGTTGATAAACTAGAAGAATTTATACGTTCTAGAATCAGGGAATTCGATAAGAAGTACCGTGAATTCATAGAGTACATTGAGGACAATTACCCTGAGATTAAAACTAGACGTGTTGCAAGATGGGCTGCAATTACAATGTTACCTTGGAGATTGACGCGAACTATAAGCGAGGAAGTCAGTGACGCCATTAAACAAGCACTAGATGAAACGAGAAGAGCCTTGGAGTACGCTTCAACCGTTGTATCATCGATCAGACTTAGAGAGGAAGATGCAAAAATAATAGATGAATTAGTTGAAGCCGGCGTATTCAAGAGTAGGAGTGAAGCAGTGGCTTTCTTCACGAGGAAAGGTATAGAGGCTTCAAGAGATTGGTTGGAAAAAGTGAGAGAGCACCTAGCTAAAATAAGAGAACTCAGAGACCATGTCATGAGAGAACTCGGTAAAAAAGAAGAAGATAAAGCAGGCTAAATGAGGATTATTGATGGCCTTTACACTTTGTCGTAGAATCTTCAATCAGGATCGATGAAAACAATAAAATAATGCTCGCATATCGGAAACTACAGATCGTTCAAAACCTGGAGTAGAATTTACGCACCAAAGTAAAATATACATATTTGGGTATGGGATATTGGAAAACTATATATAATTGTTTAAACTTCATATTAGCTAAGGTGTATTTTTGATGATAACTGCGCGTTTAAAAAAGATCATTAGTCTACTAGGCGAGGAGTTCGCCTTAGAGGATATTACACTTAAAGCAGGTATTTCACCTAGGACCGCTAAGAAATACTTATCCGAGATGATTAAATTAGGTATAGTGACCAAGATATCGGATAATAAGTACGCTTTAACCGAGGAGGGATTACTTATACTTGAGGGCTCTAGAGTCAAAGAGAAAATAGTGGAAGATAAGTACTCATACGTCTTCACAGATGAAAACGGCGTACCGGTACCTGTAAAGTTCGATAGTATCGAGAAACTCTACGTTATATTAAAATATAAGCTAGTTCCTGAAAACATCGTTCTACATCATTTGAGGAAGGAATATCTCACTAAGTGGTTGGCTGATCAACTGGGCGCGAAAGTACTTGCACGGAAATTAATCACCGTGAATTCAACTAGCGAATTAATAAAACTACTCGAAGAATACATATATGATTAAAATTAAAATACATCCTTTAATTCAGGGATTCTCAACGTAGTTAATTTTCTCATCTCAACGAGCATGAGTTCACTTACAGAATATCGAATCCCTATATGTTCACGTAATGCGCTTCAAAACGCTCTCGTTGGTTTAAAATACTCGAGGTCACCTAGTTAAATATGTGTCAAGGTGATCGCCATAAGTAGTAGTAATCGAAGTAAACTACGGATCGAAGTGAGAAGAGCAAGAGTGAAACGACCAAGATTAATTGTGAAAACTTGGGGTGTTTTAATTGTTTTACCCGCTCCTTTCCGCGAGGAGGTTGCTTATAAGATTTTTAAAAAACACGAAAAATGGATTCTAAAGAAGCATGAGGAGTTACGTATTGCATATGAATATTCGAGGAAAGTGAAGTTAATGCATAGGAGCAGAAAAGAACTTAGAGAACTCGTTGAAAAATATGTGGAGGAAGCTGCTTTAAAGATCCTGGGTGAAAACCCCTGTAAAATAAATATAAGGAAAATGAGGACTAGATGGGCTAGTTGTAGTATAAGAAAAACCATTACGGTAAATGAGCTGGCAAAGCATCTACCAGAATACTTGATATCGTATCTAGCATACCATGAAGTATGCCACTTAGTTGAATTAAGGCATAATCAAGAATTCTGGTCTTGCGTTGAAAAACAATTCAAAAACTACAAGGAATTAGAGAAAGAGCTCCTAGTATATGAAGTTAAGCTCGGTTTACATGATTAGAGTGGAACTAATTCCGTAATTTAATTGAAATCAAGGTTCATACATATTCCCCAATTTCTCTTCATTGTTCATGTGCTTTGTTTCATTAGCCATTGGAACATGCACTGTGACGATATCAGCTTCTCGTAAAAGTTGATGTAGTTCTCTATACTCAGCGTTTAATTCCTTCTCTAAGTTTTCTTTACTCAACTTAGTGTAATATATGGTTCTCATACTAAACCTCTTTGCCCTTATCTCAGCAACTCTCAAACCAATTTACCCTGCTCCAATAACGCCGAGTACTTTTCCTTCAACTCTAAGCCAGGCATTATTAATGGATGCCACGCTGTTCTTGCTCTCCCACTCTCCCCATCTAACATAGTGTTATGCTCCAACAATTCTACGAGCAACTGCAAGTATAAGTGCTCATGCCAGCTCCGCAGTGGCCTACGTTAAAACACCAGTGTGGAAAATAAAAATACCTGGTTTCAGAATTTAAAGTCGTGTCTACTATGGAGTTTTCGCGTGCTTAAATTTCTCACTAGCTAGTTCTCCGGCTACACCCCAATTCTCCTTAGGTGTCTCAACTATGATTACTTCCACTGCTTCACGAGGAATATTTAGATCTTCAAAGACTTTTGTAACACCATTAACAATCTTTTTCTTGGCCTCAGGTGAAACACCACTCCACATATATATAGTGACTACGGGCATGTGTTCACCGAATAATAATCAATTGCAACAAGTATATTAAAGCATTCACAGCACTATGTGTTAATGAATCATCATGACTTCAACACCTGTTACTTTCATGGATTAGAGTATAGTCGATTTCCAGTTGGTTAATTGTTTAACCTAACCGTTGATCTCTTTTATTTACAGTAACATACTAGGTCTATTATTGAACAATCTATTTTAATGATTTCACGTATACATACATGTAAATAGGTGTGAGTTATGAAAAACATTATTCCAGTTAAAATGCCTGAGAGATCAGTTGTCCACGATTTCCTCAAGGAATTCATATTGACACACAACCTGAGAAACGGAGTAATTATAGGCATAGGTGGATTAGAGTACGCTGAAATAGGTTACTATAATCCTTCAACAAGAACTTACTCGATTAGAAAGCTTAACGCGGGCGAAACCACATTAGAAGTTACATCACTACTAGGTAATTACATTGTTAAACAAGATGGAAGCGTGAGCATTCACTTACACGCAACTCTAGCAACACAAGACAATGTCGTTGGAGGCCACTTAGTGAAAGGCATTGTGCTACCGTTCCTAGAAGTGTTTCTAATAGAGTTAGATGAGGATCTATTAAGAGTATTTAATCATAGATAATTGAACTTTTAATACTCGTTATTTAAGAGAACTAGATGAGTGTAAGGAGAAATATTAATTAAACCAGGCTTATATGAGTATGCTTCAACAAGGGTATCAATGTATATATCTATAATTGTTCCAAGTTAGAACATAAAATTTTTAAACCCACTCCTATATTTCAATGATGCTAGGTGATGTAGATGCGCCAATATTAATCCATATATGTAAAGAACATGAACCTAAAAGAAAGTATTCTATACCTCTATCCTCAATAGTTAGAAACCATGTATACACTGAAACACCTAAACTATTGCGAGAAAATAGCAGGGTGTTCTAGCAATGGTCTACTTAAAGAATAGTGGAGGAGACTCATTCTACGTGGCTGATTTCAGAGTTCGCGTGTTTCAAAAGCTGAAGCTGCCAACTCTCAAAGAAAGATACATGGTGTTGAAGGAGAGTGGTTGGAATACCTTCAGAATACCGGTTGAAAAAGTATACATAGACTTGTTGACGGATAGCGGGGTTAACGCTATTAGTTTAGAGCAATTATCTGATATGCTGGGATTGGGGCTAGAGGATGCGTACGCGGGAAATAGAGCATTCTACAAGTTGATCAACGTGTTCAAAGAGTTCTTTCCGCATGAATACATTGTTCTAGCACACCAGGGTAGAGCCGCTGAAAACTTGGTTTTCAAGGCATTAATGAAGAATGGTAAAAAACCATATGTATTGACAAACGTGCACTTTACAACAACAAGAGCCATAGTTGAAAGAGTTTATGGAGGTAGAATGATAGAGTTACCAGTACCTGAGGCCTTCAACCCAGATAACCTATACGAGTTTAAAGGAAACATTGATGTAGCAAAACTCGAGGATGAAATACGGAGATTGAGGCCAGATAACATAGCAGCTGTTAGAATAGAGTATGCATCAAACCTTCTTGGCGGCCAACCCTTCAGCATGAAAAACTACTATGAAACAAGAGAAATATGCGATAAGTACGGGTTGCCTTTAATCGCAGATATAAGTATGGCTGATTGGCAAATAGCCTTAATGAAGAAACGCGACCCAATGGTGTCAGGGAAATCCGCTGCTGAAATCATTAACGAGCTCATGGAGTTAACAGATTTATCATACGCTAGTGCTAGGAAAGGATTCTATGTTCGCGGTGGATTTATTACTGTTAAAGATAACAAGGAATTATACGAAGAGATCAGGTCTTGGCAAGTGGTCTTTGAAGGACACACGAGCTACGGGGGCATGAGCCTCAAAGAGGTTGCGATGCTAATAGATGGCTTGAAAATGGCCTTCGACGATGATCTACCATTTTATGAGCTAGAGCAGATTAAATACACTGTTGAAAAACTCGATGAGAGAGGAATACCTGTTATTAAGCCACCGGGGGGACTCGGAGTACACGTGGATGCTAGGAGATTTCTACCTCATGTACCGTTAATCCCTAATGGCGAAGAAGGAGGTTACCCAGCTGGAGCTCTAGCATGTGCATTGTACTTGGTGTCAGGTATTAGAGGAATGGAGAGAGGCCAGTTATCAATGGATAGAGACCCTGAGACATGGAAGGAAATACCCGTTGAATTAGACTTGGTTAGACTAGCTATGCCGAGAAAAACATATTTACAAAGCCACTTGGACTACCTATTGGATAGGTTAACATGGTTGTTCGAGAACAAGGACTTAGTGAAAGGTCTTAAATGGATCTATGAGCCACCGGTTCTAAGATTCTTCGAGGGAATACTATTGGATCAAGACAACTGGGGATCAAGGCTTATGGAAGCATACGAGAAACAACTAGGCGAAATCTAATGGAGCAGCAGGCTTCAAACGGTTTTAATCTAATAGAGTCTACTAAAGGTTTTTTAAATACGTATAGCTCTAATCGCGATTCATACATTAATGTTGAACAGTAATTCGCTATACTAATTAAAAAGTAAAGGCGTGATTCATTATTGTATATTGATGCGGAAAAGCATTAAAAAATAATCTAGAATTAACTCACTACTTTATAAATAGTCGAGTACGGTAGTAACATTGGTGGACCTACTTCAATTCCATGCACGTTCTTCGCATGGACAATCATTAGGTTTCCTTGTAATAATGGTATGAATGGTGCCTCATCTGCTAGAATTCTTTGTACTTGCTCGTATAGTTTAGCTCTCTCGCTCTGATCCACTTTAATCATAGCCTGTCTGAGTAAATCATCCACAGTTGGATTAGCGTATTGAGAACCAGTCCACTTGTTCGCCGTGCTCATGAGGAATGGTGAAGTGAAGTCGTCGGGGTCGATGTAATCTGGGTACCATCCGAACAGACTCAGCATCATTCTAGCGTTCCTAGCATTATCAACATATGTTGCCCACTCAGCGCTTTTGATCTCAACTTTGATCATGCCCGTTGCTTCGAGTTGATTCTTAATTAGAGTTGCTACGTCAGCTTCCGTGTCACCGTAGTGTGTTGGAGTGTACCATAGTTCTATAACTAACTTATTGTTTTCACTGTAACCTGCTTGACTTAACAAGCTTCTAGCAAGCGTTAAGTTTGGTCCAGGCCCATATGCTTCTTTAAATGCCTCTATGTGACTCCACATTCCAGCAGGTATGAGACTATATAGTGGAGTCATAGTGTTGAAGAAGACTTTCTCAGCTAGCTCGGCTCTATTTATGGCTGCTGCAATGGCTTTTCTAACTAATACATTATTAACGGGCTCCATTTTCGTGTTTACAATTATATACCTTATGAAGGATCCTGGTATCGATTTAACTACGAAATTCGGGTTTTTACTGAGGTCTACGTAGTCTTGTGGTCTAAGAGTTCTCCACGCTACGTCGACTTCACCTGTTTCTAGAGCTAATCTCAGAGCTGTTGCGTCACGGTAAAACTTTACAGTTATTCTTTTGGTTAAAGGTTTCTCGCCATGGTAGTATGGATTAGCCTCTAAAACCATGTATTCGTCTCTCTTGAATTCTTTAATGCAGTATGCACCAGCTCCTCCCCATACAGCATCGCTGACTATTTGTTCTTGGGGATAACTGGGGTGAACTGGGAAATATGGTGGAGTAGCTGCTACAGCTAAGAAGTAGCTGGCTGGAGTCTTCAAAATGAATTTAACTGTGTAATCATCAACTGCTACAACATCTTTCACGAACTCCGTTACTAACCAGGCTGGGTCACCATTAATAGTCATCACTCTTTTTATGCTTCTAACAACGTCTTGTGCTTTAACCGGTTTCCCATCACAGAATGATACGTTCTTCTTTAAGTAAAAAGTCCACGTCGAACCATCACTGGAAACCTCCCATCTCTCCGCAATACCTGGAATTAGCTCATCTGTCCCAGGTTTGTATTTAACTAATCCCTCCATTACATTGGTTAATACCTCCCAAGTAAAGAAATCGTATGCATTCGATGGATCTAAATCCGTTACTTTATCCGTTACTCCAATGGTTATAGTATCAGCGTAAACTGGTTTAGTTACAGTTGGAGTAGTCGTTGTAGGCGTAGTTACTGGCGTTGTAGGAGTAGTTGGAGTCGCTGGAGCAGTTGGATAATGCATTAACACATATAGTAATGCAGCTGCGATCACGACTACTAGTAGTACAGCTATTGCGATGACTGCTTTATTCATTATTCCCACCCACTTAACACTATATAATGTACATGAAAGGGTTATAAGCTTATTCTCATTAATTCTAATGTAAAAATAGGGATGATTTAAGGTGTGCTAAAAGTGGGACTACTTAGATACACTGCTATAAGAGCCTTAATGATTATTCCAACAGTGCTTATACTGTACACGTTAGTATTCATAGTTCTAAGAGTTCTTCCCGGCAACCCTGTTTTAGCGGCCCTAGGTACTAAGAATATACCTGAGGAGCAGTTACAAGCATTAATGAGAGAGCTCGGCTTAGATAAACCACTCTATGTGCAGTACTTCGACTACCTAGTAAACTTCATTAAAGGAGACATGGGTAAATCGATGATCATTCGTGGGAGGCCCATAGCTAGCGACATTGTGGATAAATTACCTGCAACACTTGAATTATCCATATGGTCAATTATATTTAGTTTAATTATTGGAGTGGGGTTAGGATACCTGGGGGCTAGGGCGAGGAGTGATCGAGTTAAAGCCATTATAAGATTAACTGGTTCAATAGTATTCGTTATATTCATACCCGCTCTTGGACTAAGTCTTCAATTATTATTCTCGAAGTATCTAGGATTACTACCAACAGGTGGTAGATTATCAACAACAGGTTACTTTAAACCCATAACAGGCATTTATACTCTGGATGCGCTTCTACGATTAGATATCCCAGTGTTCATTGATGCTCTTAAACACATTGTTCTCCCAGCATTAACTTTAGGGTTAGTTATTTCTGGACCATACATGCGACTCACGTTAAATAACATGGAGGAGATAATGGAGTCCAAAATGATTGAAGCGTATCGAGCACGAGGCGTAAGAGATAGTAAGATACTGAGACACGCATTTAGACACGTACTTGTACCAGTTACAACTTACACTGGTTTACAGTTCTCATTACTTATGGGTGGCGCCGTGTTAACTGAGACTACATTTAACTGGCCTGGTATTGGAACATACTTAGTGGATAAAGTAATGTATAGGGATTATACTGCTATACAAGCAGTAATAATCATATTCGCAATCATCGTGGGATTAACCAGTCTGATCGTCGATATCTTATATGCTCTAATCGATCCAAGAGTGAGGTATTAGTTATGATGAGAGCTCAAAGCATCTTCACAATACTTAAAAACAAGTATATTGCTACTGGGTTAATCATAGTACTAGTGTTCGTATTTATGGCTATTCTAGCTGACATTATATCCCCTTATTCACCCGTGGATCCAGCTGGCCCACCTCTCCAACCACCAAGCCGCGATTACTTCATGGGAACCGATAACCTTGGGCGAGACGTGTTCTCGAGGATAGTGTATGGTTCAAGAATAATGCTCATGATTGTTGCCATAGCGGTAGCTATGAGTGGAGCTATTGGTACCATGCTGGGTTTGATAAGCGGTTACCTGAGTGGATTACTGGATAGAGTTTTATCCTTCATAATGGATTCCATATACGCTTTCCCTTCACTGATACTGGCTATTTCACTATCAGTAGCGCTTGGAGCAAGCCCAATTAATGCCGCAATAGCTATAGCTGTAGTTTATGTTCCTACATATTTCAGAATGGTGAGAGGACAAGTTCTAAGTATTAAGAATGAGACCTATATCGAGATGGCTAAAGCTCTTGGATTGCCTTCAATTAGGATTGTTTTGAAACACATACTGCCACATGTTACAAGAACACTGATGGTTGTTTTCAGCATGAATAGCGCTGATGCAATACTAACGGAGGCAGCCCTCAGCTTTATGGGTTTAACTGTTCAACCACCAACACCTGACTGGGGATTCGACTTATACAAGGGTAGAGGCTTTATTCTACTCGGGTACTGGTGGATAATGTTGTTTCCAGGCCTATCCATAACTCTACTCGCAGTAGGATTCGCTCTCATAAGTGAAGGAGTATCAACTCTAATTACTGCTCGTAAAAGGTGAATTACATGGAGGTTTTAACTGTAAACGACCTATGGGTCAAATACTACACTATCAGCGGCATCGTATCAGCTGTTTCAGGGGTTTCGTTCAAGCTTAGAAAAAGCGAAATGTTAGCAATAGTTGGAGAAAGCGGTAGTGGGAAATCAACGCTTGGATTAGCATTACTGAACATGGTCCCAAAACCAGGTAGAATCGAGCGAGGTGAAGTGATATTAGATGGAGTAAATATCCTTAAATCAAGTCCCCGCGAGATCGTGAAAATACGTGGAAGCAGGATATCCATGGTGTTCCAAGACCCATTTACAACACTTGATCCTCTGAGGAAAATAGTCGATCAATTCGAGGAATTCCTAATCGAGCATGGAGTAGATAAAACAAGAGCCCGTAGTATCATAAAAGAGTACTTGGAGGCAGTTGGTTTACCTGAGAGAGTCATGTACTCCTACCCTCATCAACTAAGCGGAGGCCAGAAGCAAAGGGTTTCAATCGCAATGGCTATAGCCTTAAACCCCCAGGTAGTAGTAGCTGATGAGCCCACAACAGCACTAGATGTAATTGTTCAGAAACAGATAATGGACTTAGTGGATTCCATTAAAGAGAAGTATAAGTCATCCATAGTACTGATAACCCATGACCTTGCTTTAGCCCTTGAGAGAGCGGACACAGTAATGGTCATGTATGGTGGCAATATAATGGAGTACGCTGGGAAAACAGAGCTGTATGGTAACATGAAGCACCCGTATACGAGAGGGCTATTCGAGGCTTTACCGAGAATACTTCAGAAAACTCTACCAAAATCCCTACCGGGGAATCCGCCTGATCTACGTTATCCACCGCCAGGGTGCATTTTTCACCCGAGATGCGAGTTCGCGATGGAGAAATGCAAGTCCGAGAAACCTCCATTAATTGAAGTATCAAAGGATCACATTGTTGCATGTCACCTTTATGGGTGAAAACAAATGAGCACTATTGTTGAATTATTAGATGTAGTTATGGATTTCGAGACCAGTTCATTGGGTAGAAAGCAGAAAGTGAGAGCAGTAGACCGTGTTTCCCTTAGAATCAACAAAGGAGAAATATATGGGTTAGTTGGAGAAAGCGGTAGTGGGAAATCAACCCTTGGGCGAGTATCGCTTAGGTTATATAAACCAGTCAAGGGGAAAGTGATATTCGAGAATAAAGACATTACTTATTTACCTGAGAGAGTAATCAGGCCTTTAAGAAGAGAAATGCAATTAATACCTCAAGACCCCTACGGCGCCATTAACCCTGCTCAAACAATAGGTGAAGCACTCATTGAACCATTGCAAGTTCACTTCAACACGAGTAAGGAGGAGGCCTTTAACAGGGCGTGCAGAGCACTCGAGGAAGTTGGACTTATCCCACCCGAGGATTTCATGGATAGAAGACCTATGGAGCTAAGCGGTGGACAACTCCAAAGAGCTGTTATCGCCAGAGCAATGATTCTGAGACCAAAGTACATAGTAGCCGATGAGCCAACAAGTAATCTTGACGCTTCTATAAGGACATCGATAATAAAGCTTCTACTGGACTTCCGGGAGAAGTATGATCAATCAATATTATTCATAACGCACGATATCGCTCTACTGAGCCTAATAGCTAATAGGATAGGTGTTATGTACTTAGCGCAATTAGTTGAAGAAGGATCAGTTGAACAAGTCATAAAGGAGCCTTTACACCCCTACACGAAGGCTTTACTCAGCGCAATACCACTTATAAGTAGTCAAATAGGTCTCGAGAAGGTGTATTTGAAAGGGGAAATCGGTGATCCTGCTAACCCGCCGCGCGGCTGCCGCTTACATCCAAGATGCCCACTTGTACTCGAAGAATGCAAGTCGAGGGAACCGCCGTTAATAGAAGTAGGAAATGGGAGATCTGTTAAATGCTGGTTATACTACAAGTAAAAGCTTTGATCCACAGTAAATAATGCCTGAAACTATAGTTCAGCTAACAAATTTCTTACAATAAGATCACGCGCTAAATCCTCTAGCATTCTCCTGGATTTCCCGCGAATAATGATCACGTCACCCACGTACTCAACTATGATTGACCCTGCTCGAGTATACTTATCTATTATTTTTCTCGATTCAACACTATTGACAGCGACAACTATGAAGTAACCGAAGGGATCCCTTCTAGAAAGTATTTGCTTAATAATTCTCTCAGTATCCGTTTCCTTCACTCATAAAGCACCTCATGGTCCCATTATGGGGTTCGCGGCTTCTTCAATTTAATGCTCTTAGCAATGAGTAATCTAACTCGATAAATACTTTTATTCTGCGTTGATAAATGTTATCTGGGTGTGAGTAAAAGAGAGGTGATCGCCCGTTGTTGACGTTAATTGTTGGAGGATTCTTCGGGGATGAAGGTAAAGGTAAAATATCGGCTTATGTATCTCTAGCAAAGAACTACGATTACGCTGTGAGAACGGGTGCTATTAACGCAGGGCACACTGTGGTTTTTCGTAGTAGGAAATTTAAGTTACGAGTAGTATCAGCTGGATTCGTTAATGAGAAAACGAAGTTGATTATTCCTCCTGGAGCATTAATTAGACTAGATGTATTCTTTAATGAAGTCAAAGAGCTTGGAGTTGAGAACAGGGTAATGGTTGATTACAACACTGGTATTATTGAGGCAATACACGTTGAACGTGAGAGAAGCGATTCGGTTTTAGCATCTATTGGTTCAACGTTCCAAGGGGTTGGGGCTGCAATGTCTGACAGAGTTCTCAGGAGACTTAGGTTAGCAAGAGATTTCAAAGAACTAGAAAAATATTTATGCGATGCCCCCTTCATACTTAATAAAGCACTGGATCAAGGTGAAAAAGTTCTAGTTGAGGGGACCCAGGGAACATTTCTCTCCCTGTATCATGGAACATACCCCTATGTAACAAGTAGGGATACAACTGCCCCAGCTTTACTATCCGAGGCCGGCATAGGCCCTAAGAGAGTGAGCGAGGTGATAGTTGTCTTCAAGGCCTACGTTACTAGAGTAGGAGAGGGGCCACTAGATGGTGAACTAAACTATGAGGAAGCAGTTAAACGAGGATGGATTGAGAAGGGTACAGTTACTGGGAGACCGAGGCGAGTAGCACCATTCAACTTCGAGTTAGCCAAAAAATCAACTATGTTAAACTCAGCTACTCAAATAGCGTTAACTAAACTAGATGCTTTATTCCCGGAAGTTAAAGGGGTTAGATCATGGGATAAACTACCATCAGAGGCTAAGAAGTGGATTGAGGAAATAGAATCCATATTAAAGATCCCTGTAACTCTCATTGGAACAGGAGAAGAAGTCGAGGAAATAGTAGATAGAACAAGAGAGTTGGGGATGGAGCTTTGAGAGAGTTCGATGTAATCATAGTTGGTGGAGGCCCAGCTGGATTATTTGCTGCTGTCGAACTAGTTAAATTAACTAGTGGAAAACTAAGAGTAGCCTTAATTGATAAGGGAGGTAGGGTAAATGAGAGACGCTGTCCTCTAACTCTAGGCGCGTTAAGACCAATATATAATAGAGACGTAGGAGGGTGTGGGGCCTGTAAAATATGCCACATACTCTACGGTATAGGGGGCGCGGGGACGTTTAGCAGTGGAATAGTGAACCTTAGACCAGATGTGGGAGGAGACCTGGATAAGCTACTTGGCAGCTGGGAGAAAGCTGAGGAGATAGTAAGGTATATTGATAAATTAATAGTTGAGTTCGGTGCACCAAGCGAAACACTCATAGAACCAGATCCAAAGAGAGTGAAATCCATTGAGAGATTGGCAGCGAAAGCTGGAGCTAAATTCATACCTACTCCTCAAAGAGTCCTGGGAACAGAGAACGTGATCAAAGTAGTGGAAAACATAGTTAAATTCCTGGAGGAAAACCATGTTGAAATATACACTTTCACAACTGTTTACAACATAAACAGGGATCAAGGATTATTTAGAGTTGAAACAAGTAGGGGAGAATTCTACGCCCGTAGAATCCTATTATCTCCTGGTCGTGGGGGAGCACACTGGTTCAAGAACATATCTGATAAACTTGGAATAGAAGTTGAACCTGGGCCACTTGACATAGGTGTCCGCGTTGAAGTACCTTACTATGTGACTGAGCATATTACAAGCGTGAACTATGACCCTAAGATAATCTTGTACACGAAGTCATACGATGACATGGTTAGAACATTTTGCACTAATCCTCAAGGATTTGTTCTAAAAGAGTACTATGATGATGGAACTGTTGGAGTTAACGGTGAAACCTACAGGGAAACCAAATCTAAGAACACGAATTTCGCACTACTCGTAACTCTCAAGTTAACTATGCCATACACAGATGTCCTAGAACTCGGTAAATCCATAGCAGTTATGGCCACTAAACTCGGAATCGGGAGACCAATAGTGCAGAGACTCGGAGACTTAGAGAAAGGAAGAAGGAGTACATGGGAGCGAATAATGAGGAGCGTTATAACACCCACACTTAGAGATGTTACACCAGGGGATATTAGCCTTGCTTTGCCTCATAGAGTAGTTGAAAACATCATTGAAGCATTGAATAGACTAGATGTTGTTTACCCAGGTGTTGCTTCACCACAGACACTTCTCTACGCCCCAGAGATAAAGTATTACAGTGTGAAAGCTAAAATAAACCATAATTTCGAGACAAACGTTCGTGGAATCCACGTAGCTGGCGATGGAGCAGGTTTATCGCGAGGCATCAACATCGCAGCTGCCACCGGTGTTTTAGCTGCGAGAGGTATCGCTGCAAATCTATAGGTGGTAGAAATGATTGATAACGTATGTGTTTTCAACTGGAGGTATGGTTCACCGGAATTAAGGAGATTATTCACTGTTGAGAACATCGTGAAGAATTATATTAGAGTAGAAGTAGCTCTTTTAAAAGCACTTGGAGAAGCTGGGATTGCTCCAAGTCAATGCTTCTTAGAGGTCGAGAAGTGTGCTAATGAAATAGACCCCATGGAGATCTACCGGAGAGAGGCCGTGATAGGCCACGACATCGCCGCATTATCTTTCATACTGGGAGAAAAATGCGGTGAATGCGGTAAATACGTGCATTTAGGCGCAACGAGCTACGATATTGTGGATACTGCTTGGGCTCTAATATTGCGCGACGCACTAAACATCATCAGGAGAAAACTTAAGAACGTTATTGAGAAAACCGGGAAGCTCGCATTGGAACACGCTGATACATATGTAATTGGGAGAACACATGGTCAACACGCGTTACCAATCACGTTCGGTTTTAAGTTCGCTAACTACGTATACGAGTTCTCCAGAAGCTACGAGAGACTCGTTGAACTAGAGAAAAGACTTGTGAGACTAAAAATGAGTGGCTCAGTGGGCACAATGGCCTCGTGGGGTGATAAAGGATTCTTAATTGAAGAACATGTTGGAAGAGAACTTTGTCTTGAACCACACCAAATAACAACTCAAGTTGCGCCGAGAGATGGCTTCGCGGAATTAGCGGCGGCTCTCGCAATACTTGCATCACAACTCGATAGGTTAGCATTAGAGGTTAGAGAGCTCTCTAGAACAGAGATAAGTGAAGTATATGAAGCAGTGGAGAGAGTTGGAAGCAGCGTTATGCCGCATAAAAGAAACCCTGTAACAGCGGAGAGAATATCTGGGCTTGCTAAGGTGGCTCGTAGCCTAGTAGCCGCTGCTCTGGAGAACATAGTTTTAATGCACGAGAGAGATTTAACGAATAGTTCAAGTGAGAGAGTAATTATACCTCATATACTCCTCACAGTTGACCAAATGCTCGAAGACACAATCAAGTTGCTCTCAGTTATTAGAATTGATGAGGAAAAAGCTAGATTTAACTTAGATCTCACGCGTGGAGCAGTGTACAGTGAACTAGTTGTTGCAAAACTCGTTGAGAAAGGCTGGGCTAGGCATGAAGCATATATGAAAGTAAAAAAGATAGTTGAGAACCTTCATGGAGAAGACTTAGTTGAAGCAATACTAAGAGACCCTGATTTATCCAGTTACTTCACTGAGAGCGAATTACGGAGCACATTAAACCCTGAGTACGCTACAAGGAACACTAAGAAACTAATTGAACGCGCATTGAACTATGCTCAAAGAACTGTTTCTGAAGCTTCTCCAAGTAAATGCAGTAATTGAAAATTAAAGCAAGGTATTTCAATACCGCGTTTAATAGTAAACTTGTAAATCTCCTACTAGATGAACTAGTTACAATAAACAGTCGTTGACACCTGCTTCTTAAATATGTTTAATCAGCGAATAAAACTGATGGTGATAAATTAAATGTCTATTGATGCGGAGTCATGCATTGATAGGGATAACTGTGATCTATGTTATCTCATACACGTAAAGTACCTTGAGGTCTTAAAAATAATAGATTTAATAGAGCAGAAAATAAACGAGCTTAGATCTGGGCAACCGAGTAAACTCTTATCAGAGGACATTGTTTCAGCCTCATTGCTGAGTTTACCCTTAATGACTGTGACGCGTGTAATGAGCAAAGCCTCGCCCTTAATTAACGCTATCTCAGCCATTATTCTTGCTAGTTTTATAATTACATTTGTAGCTATAGATTCGCGAGCTACAAATGATTTAAGTGAAGGTGAACTAGAGCTCTTAGAGGAAGCACTAAAATGGTTTGATAAACTACGTGAAGCATATGAGTTAATGTTAGATAACTGTAGAAAGTATTAACTCTGTTAAGTTAACAGAAATTAAGCAGGGAGTTTTGAATAGTGTTTTTCGAGTTGAGTTATTGATAGCCCGTAATATTATACCGTTGAAAACAAGTTGTTCATTGCTTGCTCTAGAGATAACTATGTGATCACTAAATCCTCCCTTTAACCACGAGCCCTGGTATAGATACTCTTTCCTCGAGCTTCTTCGCAGACTTCGTTAATACTACAGCAACCAATATGTAGAAAACTGCGGTTATAGTGTATATTTGTATATGTAGCAGTGTTTTTGCACCTATTACTTTACTAACGTACACTATTTCCGGCACTGTTACGAAGTACGCTATTGAACTATATTTCAGTAAATAAATTAATTCGTTGGTGAGAGCTGGTATAGCTATTCTAACACCCTGCGGAATAATCACGTTTGTAATCGTGTTCCATTTGCTTAAACCAATTGATAATGCCGCCTCCCATTGTTCACGTGGAACAGCTCCAAACGCCATTCTAAAGTACTCAGCTTGGTAAGCAGCTGAGTTTAATCCTATAGCTATAATGCTCGCTGTGAATGCATCTAGTTTAATACCTACTAATGGTAAAGCGTAATATATGAAGAATAATTGAACAATCATAGGGGTTCCACGAATCAACTCGATGTATGCTGCGAGTAATGCTTTAAGTGGTAGAGGCCCGTAAACTCTCCCCAGTGAAATCGGTAACCCTAATAGTACTCCGAGAGTGAAACCTATAGAGGTGATTTCGAGGGTTAACAACATAGCGTTAAATAAGCTTACTCCATACGTTGAAACCAGGTAAACTATCTCCTCAGCGAATCCCATGATTACTCAAGCCTGTAGAGTTCCCTTATACTAAATAGAAATCTCCTAGCTCTCTCAGTTTTCGGGTTTAAAATAACTTCCTCTGGGGAACCTTCTTCGATGATTTTTCCATCATCGAAGAAAACCACCCTATCAGCAGCTTTAAGAGCGAAGCCTATTTCATGCGTGACAACAATCATTGTTCTCCCCTCATTAGCTAGTTTCTCCATAACTTTGAGTACTTCACCTATGAGTTCAGGGTCTAGTGCAGATGTTGGTTCATCGAATAATAGTAGTTTTGGTTCCATTGCTATAGCTCTCGCTATCGCTACTCTCTGCTGTTGTCCACCACTTAATTGCGCTGGGTACTTGTTCCAAAGCTCTTCCGTTATCCCTACGGATAAAAGTGCTTCTTCAGCAATTCTTCTCGCTTTCTCTCTAGGATAATTCTTCACTTTTATCAACCCTAACATAACGTTCTCTATTGCTGTTAAATGCAAGAATAGATTAAAGTGTTGGAACACGAAACCTATTTTTTCTCTAACTCTTCTAACGTCAATTTTACCTGTAGTTATTTCCTCGTTGTCAAAAACTATTCTACCCTTATCTGGTTTAACAAGCAGGTTTATGCACCGCAGCAGTGTGGATTTACCTGAACCTGATGGACCAATAATAACCACTGATTCCCCTTCGTTTACGGCGAGATTTACTCCCTTCAACACGTGGTGTTTACCATAATACTTGTGTAAATCCTCGATAAATAGGAGTTTATCACTGCCCATAACCAAGCACCCTTAGCTTTAAGTATATATAGTTCACGACTTGAGACAAGGAGAAACATATCGCTAAGTAAAGTAAGGCAACTGCTAATAATGGAGTAAAGTACTCGAATCTAGCTTGAGCAATGTGAACTGCCTGAGTAAATGCTTCAACTACTCCTATAGCGTACGCTAAGCTAGAATCCTTCAATATAATAGTGTATTCGTTCACTAATCCAGGCAACGATAATCTCAATGCTTGTGGAAATATAACTGATGTATAAGCACTCCACTTGCTTAAACCTATTGAGAGTGCAGCCTCCATCTGTCTCGCTGCTACTGCTTGAATAGATGATCTCAGTATTTGAGACTGATAAGCACCACTTATAAGCCCTAACCCTATTATAGCTGAAACCACGTTGTTCAAGCTAATACCTATAGATGGTAAACCATAGAAGATAATGAATAATAGTAGAACAGGCGGTATACCTCTAAGTATTACTACCAGTAAGTTTACTGTCCAAGAAGCCAAACGTCCTCCAAGCACCTCTATAAACACGAAAATAAGGCCGAGGATTAATCCGAGAAAAAAAGCTAGTGTAGATACCAGTATCGAGTTACTTAACCCGTATCGTACTATGATAATAAATGCTGTTAATAATTGTTCAATGGAGTTCATTTGTTCAGCCCGTGTACTTTGAGATAATATTAATCCATTCCTGACTACTCAGTATTTCGCTGAGAGCTTTGTTTATTGCACTCAGTAACTCGGTGTTCCCTTTTCTAACTGCGAAACCATATCTCTCCCCAGTCTCTATGGTTGCAGAAGTCTCCACGTTATATGTTCTCTGTAGTGCTCGAGCAACTGGTTCATCAACTATTACTACATCTATTCTCCCATTCAATAGGTCTTGAGTAGCTAAAATATAACTAGTGTAACTTTTCACTTGGATATTCGCACTTGTTTCATTAATGTACTTTGTTACCAACTCCTCTGCAGTTGTACCTGTTTGGACGCCAACTACTTTCCCATTAAGATCTTCTAAACCCCTTGGTTTGAATTGACTACCTTTAACAATCAATATGGCTTGATTCGCCTCCCAGTAGGGTATAGAGAAATCCACTACTTTGGAGCGATCCTCTGTGATAGTCATACCTGATGCAACAATGTCTATTTGACCAGCTTGTAGAGCAGGTATTAACCCATCGAAATCAATTGGTACGATTTCGACTTCGTAACCTATTTTCTGCGCAACTAATTTAACAAGATCTATGTCTATTCCAACGATTTGATTAGTTGTTTCATTTATGAATTCAAAAGGCGGGAAATCCGGGCTAGTGCCTACTCTTAGAACTCTCTTAACGGTTGTAGGCTGCACGTAGAGATAATAAACTAATAGGCCAACAACTACAACTGATATCACTAATAGAGCTATAATGATTGTTCTAGTTATTTTCAATAGTTTACACCGCTATAATTGTTAAATCTCGGTGTTTATAAGTTTTAAAACCATATAAAACCATAAATTACCCACGCTCCATACACGATCAAATTGAATTAGCTTAATTTTCCACATTACATTCGAAACCCGCATTTTGCAAAACACAGGAACTTCGCCTAAAAGTATACCATGTTTCTCCATAGATCATCTATGTTTTAAGAAGTTCCGATTTAGATGCATCAAGGTACTCTACCTCCCTCAACACTTCGCACGTCGCCCGAGTCAACGCACAAATATTATTAATTGATTCACGCGCATAGTCTCTCGATGAGCCCAGATCAAAGAAATCCATTAAACCCCTCCTCCCGCCCGTGGCAATAGCTTTCACAAGTGTTGAACGATCTTCTTCGATAAGTATCATTGTTACAGTTAAGTAATTCCCAGCTCTAAAGAAGTATTTTTCCCCCACGGCAATTGCGATCCTAGGCCTTGTTTTTAATACTTCAAAATATACATTAGAGAACTCTCTACCTGGTTTAAACACGTCTATAACTCTTTCAAATGAAGCGTTCACCCTCACCAATAATCCGTGAGCTAAAACCACGCCAAACACCTAGATAAAAAATTGCATAAAATATTGATAAAGAATCTCTTAATAAAACTTAGCTTGGTTTAATCCAACATACTAGGTTCGAATACATCGTAGATCAATCTAGTGATAATAATTCGCAATGATCATGTTCACAATTGACAATTTAACGAGTAAAAGTCCAGGTTTGAATGCATGAAATTAACATGACTTAACATCATATATCTGATTGGATTTACTGCTTTTAGGCTAAGAGGAGTTTACGTTATTCAATACAATTATTTAAAGACAGCCAGTGTTTCATCGAAAACCAAGCTCAATAATATATAATTCGTTGTTTCTTCACCGTAGATCTATTAAATCAATATCATTAAATTAGAGAAATGATCATGTGGTAAACTTATATATTTCTCGGTAACATTAAATAAACGGTTGGAATAAATGAGTCGGTGCCGCGATTTTATTTTACTAATTGTGGTTGCTTTATTGTTACTGACTCCTTATATTGTTACACCCGTAGAGACTCAGGGAACATTTGTTAAGATATATATTAGAGGAAGCGGGGCAATCGAAACTGATCCACCCGGGATAGATGTTAATATACGTAGAGTAGGTGACTTATATTATTTAACCGGAGATATCTTAGGAAAAATCATCATTGAAAAAGACAATATAGTATTAGATGGAAGAGGGTACCGGATATACGGGTATCACTATGGTTCCATGGAGACAGCTATTCAACTAAGTAACAGGTTCAATGTTACAATCGAGAACTTTAAAATAGAGGCTTTTGAAGAAGCAATTAGTATTAGTAATTCCAGCAATGTAAAAATAAAAAGTAATTTAATGATTGGAACCGATCAAGGCGTCTCAATATACAATTCAGTAAATATATCATTTATGGACAACATAATCTCAGGCAGTGTTTTCTGGGGCATCATGATATCAAACTCCACGTTCGTTGATGTTTCCTTCAATTTATTTATGGAAACTTACCAAGCAATCAAGGTCTATAGCTCAAGAAACCTCCTAATCACCTATAACTCCATTTACTGCAGTAACTGCTTTAGTGGACTCTACCTTTATGCAATTAGATATTCCACAATAGCACATAATGTGGTTAAGGGAAGATTTGGCATATTCCTATTATTATCCGATAACAACGCGATCTATAATAATTTGTTCGACAACCAGGAGTCAAACTACTACGTGAACGCGGGAATAAACAACTGGAATACACAACCGGTTCAAGGAGTTAACATATTGGGAGGAAACTTCATTGGAGGAAACGCTTATTTACTCTCAGGCAATAATGGTTACTCTCAAACCTGTAGTGACGAAAACAAGGATGGTTTCTGCGATCAACCACTAGTTCTCAATAATTGGAACATAGATTATTACCCATTAAAATACTCCTCTTTTATGAATCCAAGTAATTCTACCTTCTACATTTACACCACTACCGTAATTAAGACCATTACGACAACTTACACTACGACGCAAACTGTTACGAACCCAGTCACGTTGACGACAACTGTAGTAACCAGTGCTCCACCTGAAACAATCACAACAACTAGAATCGAGACCATTACGCACTCTACTGTTGCAACCACAACTGTTCCCACCACACTGGTAACAACTCAGATTAACCCGGTTACAAAGACTTCGATCCAAGTACTAACCGAGGTTTCTACAACAACACATATATATACCACTACACCTATAGAGCAAATAGTTTCCTCAATAGTCTCTACTTTAATAGCGTTAATTTTAGCAGTTGCTGCAATCGCGATATTATCAGTACTAACTCCTGAGAAGAAGCGTTGAAAATATATATTGCGAAAATGCTTCGTAGTTCACGTGTTTAATCTCCTACTCCTCTAGCTTTCAAAGCTTCCTCAGCTTCCATTACCCTCGTGACTAGTAAAACCATGAATGCTCTAAGTAAATACTTGTAGTTAGAGTACCTGTAGAATGAATTTAACCCTCTCGCTCTCAATGCGTTCACAGTATCTGCCAATATTCTCGTGGAGTATCCTACGAATAAATATGTTAAAGAAACAACGTTGAAGCCCAGTAGTTTCCTAATGTGTCCAGGAGGTGTAGTAACATAGAATAATGCAAGTGACGTAAACGTCGCGTAAGCGTAGATTAAATTTATAACTATGTTTACTTTGAATGTTGAGAGAACCATGTTTAATATAATTATAATGGATGATAGTGTAAACCATGATAAAGATGTGAGTACGATTAATTTTCTCGCACCTACGTACAGTAGTAGTGCTAAGTTTAATGCCATCAAAGCGAGGATCAAGTAAAGGTTCATTGCTCTAGATAACATTGTTAAAACTAATAATGCGATCTTAAAGTATATTGCTTTATAATCGTGGAGTATTGTTGTCTTCGCCTGTAATTCTACGGTCTCCTTTATCAATTCAACCACACATCAGTATCCTTGTTGGTATGCCGTGTTCTTTTAATGAACTATTGTTGAGATCTCTTAGTGAACCCCTGAAAACTATTTCCCCGCTAGATAACACTAATACTTGGCTGCCTTCAAGCATATGTAAGTAAGCTAGGTTAGCTGATGCAATGATTATTGTTTTATTCTCGGTTAAACCATAATTAATTATTTTAATTAATGATTCAACGCCTTCAGCATCAAGGTAGTCGAATGGTTCATCAAGAAGCCACACAGGTTGATCTATAGCTAGTATACTGGCTATTGAAACCCTCTTAGCTTCACCGCCACTTAAGTTAAATGGGTTTTTGTTCATAAGAGACCTAGGTACAAGTAACTCTACTATTTCCTGCTTTAAAGGCACACCTGAGACTCGTGAAGTGAACTCCAATTCGTCTCTAACTGTTGTCTCAACGAAGCCTGCGTAGGGATTTTGCCACGTGTAACCGACGAGTTTAACTGCTTCTTTCCTCGGCAATCTATGGATATCTCTACCTGAGATTAGTACTCTGCCTTTTAATGGTTTTAGTAAGCCAGCAATGGTTTTCAGTAGTGTCGACTTACCGGAGCCATTTCTACCTAGAACAATGTGTAATCCAGGTTTAAACTCGAGGTTAATGTCTCTGATTACGGTTTGACCATTGTATGCTATGGTGACATCTTCAACTAGTATCAACTTACCTTCAACCCCTTCATTAAGAACACGACTAGTGCGACTCCTAATATACTAATGCTGAAAACGCTTCCTAATAGAACACCTGTGAAAGCTATGAGTATATCTAATCCACCGAACAAGTGGAGAACGAAATAGCCGATTATCGCTGATACTATTAATGATTCAACGATAGCGGTTGCCACCAAGGAAACCATGCTTTTACTTCTTCTACCAATAAGCAAAGCCACTAAACCAGCAGCGAAATTAGCTAGTGAACCAAATAACACGTCAACTATTCCGAACGGTGAGTAAACGTTCGCAATAGCGCAACCCACTGTGAGACCAATAACACCAGGAAACCCGAAGAAGTCGAGGAAAGGTAGCAATAGAAGAGAGTCAGCAACTCTGAACTGAAAAACATAAAAGCTTATTGGAGCTAGAAACGTGACTAGAGCCGCGTAGAGACCAGCGATTACAGCGGCTTTAACAGTGCTAAGCATTTTCATCTCTAATCACCAATTATTACACTAATATACTTTGCAATAGGATAAAATACCTGGATAACATTATCTTAAAAATCTTCCCGTGAAATCCCTCAACGCAATAATACGATTCAAAGCAAGAATCCGCAATTTAAAGAACACTATGGTTTAAACTATTCTTTCTTCAACCTAAACAGCGCTGAGATTCAACTAAGTAGATTAAGGTATTCTGAACGTATACTCAGCTTGATACGTTGCACCATCATAGATCAGTACTGCTTTAACGTGTATACTGTAACCGCTTAAATCAACTAGCGGAATAAACCTCCAAGTCCAAGTCACACCCGGTTTTTCTTCATAGGAAGGCAAGTCACTGCATTCCCATGTAACCGTGTTTCCATCCCTGTAGAATCTAATTGATGGAGTAAATCCGAGTTCCGCGATCCAAGCTACATCCGGCACTCTGTTAAACGGTGCAATGAACTCGACTTGTATGCTTTTAACAACTGCATCACCCCATAGTGAGACCCATAACTCCCTCCCGAACCCAGGCTTACTCACTCTTACCCCTATTGTTTTTACAATTTGATCGTTAACGTATAAATCTGCCATATACCAAGTAAAAGAACTAGTTTCAAATGGATCTTTAGGCTTCACGATGACAACGCCGGGTTCCTTCTTCGAAGATCCGTAAATAGTAGCCAATAGTGAAACCGAAGTAGCAATGAGTACTGAAAGAATTAAAAAAGCAACCAGTGATCTATTCATAACTCTTCCCGTATTCCTACATATAGATAAGTATATTAAAAATATAAACTTTATTAAATTTATTGACTTTTAAGGAAAGCGATTATTATTTTGTTACCGTAGACCTCATCATGAATGTTAGTCGTATGGTTGTCAAAGAATTTCTTATACGCTGTCTAAAGCTGTCATAGAGTTATTAGAAAGAATTCTTACTACATACAGAAACATTTATCTATTCGAGAATAATAAAGCTTTCACCGTATCAACTACTCTTACTAAAAACAATTAGAAACAGTAGAAGCGATCTACGTGTATCCAAGGAGTAAAGGTACCATTTATGAAATGTTTAATCATCTAAAAACCGAGTCCTAAAGGGGGGTTGAGATATAAAATTATATTAGGCAAATAGTGCCAAAGGAGAATTCTCTCGGTGATGAATGCGGCCCTCGAAGAACTTTTATTTATCTATGGCACGGAGTGCATGCCTCCTAAACAATTCAAACTGAAGTATTTTTAACTAGATTTGGTTAAATTAGCTTGGGATGCTCTGTGAGGATCTTACATGAGTTTGTACCTACGAGAAAATTCCTGAAAATGGCTGAGGAGACAAAGGATCTAGTAGACGGTTGGAATATAACTGATAGCGCAGCAGGTGTTCCTGCACCGAGCGGTGTAGCTGTAGGCTGTGTTTTAAAAACAAAATATCCTGATAAAGTAGTGATACCAATATTTATTCTAAATTATAAAGGCCCAGTAGAAGCGGGTGCACTAGCACTAGCAGCTGAAGCCGTGGGTCTTGATGGAGTAGTTTTAACGATGGGTGACGAACCCATATATGGAGAGCCCCTGGGTTCAAAGTATTGGGGTAAAACTGAGAATGCGAGAGATTTCTTAAGAGAAAAGATTAAAATAAAGACGCTGAAACTTGGATGTCTCTTATCACCGAGACCTTCTAAAGAAAGGTATGGTGAAAAAGCAAAAGCAGGTTTTACTGCTCAAGATATGATTGATAGAGTAAAGACTGGCTGGGACTTTGCATTATTCGCAAGACTTACATCAGAGTCCTTATCAACACTAGAAGAAGTATCCATGGAAATGAAGAAGCTTGCTAAACCAATATACGCATATTTCTTAATTCAAACTACACGTAACATAGAAATATTGAAGAAAATTGGTTGGCAGCCAACAACAACAATTGATAAAGCCGCTGAGTTCGCTGAGAAACTAGAAGGACTTGTTGACGGGATCATAGCAACATGCGCGGGAGATTATCAAGGCGATTTAGAGCTTCTAAAAGCACTCCTGAAACTCAGGAAGAAATAGAATTAAAGCCCACCTATGACAAAATCAAAACACGATAACTCCACTTATAAAGTGATAGAAATACAGATTCATTCAATAAACAATACATTTTGCTTACATAATACCTCCTTACTTTAAACCCCGCAATATGCTTAGCAGTGTTTCCATGCTGCTTAATTAATGCGTCAATGATGAACCTTAAAAGAAGACTATATTAACTCCTAGCATAGTAACTTGCGACTCGAAGAAGGCTAAGAGTTGATGTTATTATCTTGAATTAGATGCATCCATTAACAACGCGGCGACTTTGAACAATACCTAGTTTATTGCAACATTTAACTAAACGTAGTCACAACTAAGACCAGTTATGGGTTTACTTTTACTCAAAATCAGCCGATTACATAGTAAAGCAACCCATCATAGTATTCTAATAAACCAAATTATCGGAAATAATCCGCCATTAGCAGGCACCCTTAATTATTAACCATGATGAAAAGCCTCCAATGCTTTGAAAGAATGAGCGGAATCGCGATCCCACCGTTGATGAATAATTGTACAGTAAACAAGCTTATCACTAAATGCTAATAATATGGGAGTTTAATTCAAAAACATAGTACACTCATAGGAATGATTACCGGTATTCGCATTTAACAAAATGATCTCTTCAGGTTTGAAAAAATTACTGTTAGTGTTTACGATGACCATGATTTCACCATCGATAGCTAATGTTAAGGCAAGTAATTCAAGTAATTCATACATTACTCCATTAATAGCTGGGCAATATATGACGATTGTTGGCTACGTGGAAACATGGCATGAAAATATCAGTGGAGCATTGATTCTCCACGTTAAATACGTGATAAATGATACCGCGTGGTATCTAACAGAAGTTCACTTAGCAGTAAATACAAGCCTGAGCGGTATACCAAGAACAAAGACTGGTAACCCGATACCAGGCCTATTCCCATACTCTGCTACTGGATTATGGACCAAAGAATACGAGTTCACAATAAACCTCACAGATGTCTTTGGACTCACTTGTCCAGCAAGTAATCAAACAACTATATACATAGCAGCACACGCAGATGTCGCTAAAGTCGACGAGTATGGGTACACTGTACAAACAGAGACAGCATGGGGAAACGGAACAAGGTTCACTACTAGAGGAAACTGGGGAATGTACTTCACATACAATATTATATGCGAGCAATATGTACCAGAGCAAGTATGCTATCTCAGTGGTAACGCCAAAACAGCATGGGCAAATGGATATGAATTCCCTGGAAAGAACTGGGCAACATATGTTGTATACAATGGTGGAAACCAATCGACAACCTTGCTACGCGGCCAAAACGAATACGTCGGAGATGTATACATTTGGAGAGACGGAGACTCTCTAGTAGTGAGAATAGTAATGAAGCCAGGATACGCCCTCACCAAACTACACATACATGTTGCAACAAACCTGAGCGGTATACCACAAGCCAATGGTAACCCAATACCAGGCAACTTCGAATATAAAGTGGATTTCACGGGTATAACAACGTTTTACGATGCATACATATCTTTAGACTCCAGTGAGCAGGCTGCTAGCCAACTATACGTGGCAATCCATGCAGAAGTAGACACATATACGTGTAGGTTAATGTGAAAAATACATGCATAATGAAAGTTCATTTTAAACTTTTTTTATACATGTTTTCTCGAATGCTATTTTCTAAGGGATCTAATTCTTATCATTGTGCTTGTTAGTGCCTCCGCTTATTTAAAAGTCGTTTATTACGGTACCGTCGTTACAGGGGTGTGAGTGAGAATTCTAGCCTTCATTGTCTTGGTATTAGCGTTACTGCCTTGTACTATGAGCTCGGTGATAGAAACTCAGAGTGTGATAGTATCACATACAAGAGTAATAGTGGGGGTTAAACAAGGATTTGATATCCGCGTAGTAGTGCAGTATCTGGGTTCATATGGTAGAGTGCTGAGTGTTATACCCGAGTTAAACGCCTTTGTTGTCTCAGTACCCGCTAGTCTCGTAGGACACCTTAGGAGTCAACCGTTCGCGAAGTATGTTGAGGAAGACGTAATAGTTACTGCACTAGCGAAACCCAGTACTGGAAAAGTTTACTTCACGAATTACACTCAGAACATTGCAACTGTTGCGAGTTCCACCACCACGATATCCTACACTGTAAAAAACAATAATGCGAAGCAACAGGTTTCGGTGATCGTTGAGTTGATTAGTGAGACCGGGAAACTAGTTGCATCGAATCAGCATGTGATTCCAGCTAGAGGCAGTGTTACGGGTTCACTAACGTTTACGGCTCCTGATACACCTGGATTATATGCATGGAGTTTAGTCTTATTGAATGCACTCGATCAGTCAATGGTTTATGATAGCGAAATCGTCTACCTAAATGTCACTGCACAAGTAGAAAACCCGTCGCCTACACCTACTCCTCCATCCTCAGAAGTTCCAGTCTACAACGACACAGTTACCTGGAACATAAAGTATGTAAGGGCCCCAGATATATGGCACAATTACAATAGAACCTATGGTTACGCTGCCCTAGGCTACCACAAATCGATCCAAGTCGCTGTATTAGACACTGGTATAGATTACGGCCACCAAGAGCTGAACGGTAATGTAGTATGGTGCGCTAAGTTCCTTAACTCTGGCTCCACTGTTTACGAGGGCTATGATCTCTCCCAGTGCATGGATGTATATGGTCATGGAACTCATGTAGCTGGAATAATCGCTGCGAGAATCAACAATATGAGCATTGCTGGCGTCGCGCCCTACGTAGTCATCTACGCTGTTAAAGTGCTAAGCGATTCTGGTTCAGGCTACTCCTCTGATATAGCAAGAGGGATAGTTGAAGCCGTTAAGGGGCCGGATGATATACTAGGCACCGAGGACGATGCTGACATTATATCGATGTCCCTGGGTGGGCCGAGTAGTAGTATACTGTACGATGCTGTGAAGTACGCTTACAGTAATGGGGTGGTTCTAGTGGCAGCTGCTGGAAATGAAGGCGCTTCAACACCGAGTTATCCAGCAGGCTATCCAGAGGTAATAGCGGTTGGAGCAATAGACTCTAACTATAATGTTCCAACCTGGAGCAATAGAAACCCTGATCTAGTGGCTCCAGGTGTAACAATATATTCAACGCTTCCCGGCAATACTTATGGGTATAAGAGTGGTACATCAATGGCTTGCCCCCACGTATCAGGAGTAGTTGCAATACTGCAGGCAATGAGGCTACAGGCTGGTCTAGGAAAACTCACACCAGACCAAGTAAGACAAATACTGATATCCACAGCTATAGACCTAGGAGTAAAAGGTTACGATGAACAATATGGATATGGATTAGTAGATGCTTATTCAGCTTTAAACCTGGCGTTAAACTCGTAGATCAATAGTTAAAAACCAAGCAATTCTTCCACCATATAGACTCATTTTTGAACACTATCCCCATATTATTCTATTTCTGATAAACTCATAGTCAACAACTCGATAACAAAAAATATACATGAGTACCGAGAACCACGCTGAGAAATCTATGGACTGCCTCAAAACCCACTTAGATTGATTTAATGCTTTTTCAGCTTATCTCCATTAACATCTCCTCACGTGAAACACTGGCTCCACATCACCTTAAGTGCCATCTCATACTTCAATTCCAGCCCCAGTTTCCTCGAAATCCTCAATGATATATGAATTATTCTTCTAAACCAATCTGGAAAATTCTACATCTTCCTCATCAACACAGAACATTCATCGCACATCCTAGAAGCCAGAAAAGTTTATAAATGCAGAATAATTTATCCTACATCCTATATGGTGATTATACATGAGTGGATCTAGGTATCAACTACTACCACACTGTGCCACCCACGCTAAAGACTTAGTTATTGTAGCAACATGCGACGGTGCATCCACGGTTGGGCAAATCGGTAACGAAGTTGCAAGATGATTGACTAAGAAGTACCCGGATAGTGTTAGAATGTGTTGTTTATCAGCTGTTGGTGCTGGAAGCGAAACACATATAAAAGTCTTCCGAGAAGCTAAAGCAGTCATCGTTATTAATGGCTGTCAATTAATGTGTGCTTCTAATATACTAAGGCAGAGGGGTTTAAAGATCACTTATGAAATAGTAGTGGCGAAGGAGGGAGTCAATAAGCTACCATCACTAGACTACACAGACGAGGAAGTAGAGAAAATAGCGGGAAAAATAGTCGATGAATTCCTCCAAAAGAACATTAATAATCAACACAATCAAGCTAATAACTAAACCACTCCGCGGAGATTAATTATTCTACTCTTTTTCCCCCACGAAATAGAGATATTGCGACAATCCATCCAAAAATAATTTTTATCTCTAAGCAGTATACGCCTCGGTAAGCATTATTTCTATATCTTACTCGTATTACCCCGTCTCATAATCAACGGTAGATTCATTAACTATAGTGGGGCATTACCTCTGGTGTCTACTACCCTATGCCACCCCTCACATATAGGACTCTTCGAAGCCCGCTCCCACTCGAAGACTATGTGTTAAGCTTGCACCCAGCATTTTCCTGGGGTTCTCCCTGGAGTTCTCCACGGTGGATTTTAAGAGTGCTTGTTTAAGGTATTCATCAACGTTGACTGGGTGTTTCTTTCAACATTAGTGAAAGTACTAGTGCACTCGATGTCGAAACCACTATCGCAATCATAGATGCGAAATATGGGTTTGAAGGGTATAGGTGTTGAGTGGCTCCTTTCACCGCATCCAGCAATGGTATGTAAGCCACTGCACCAATTTGCGAGAACAGCCATAATACGCTTGACGCGCTGCCAGCTAGTTTAGGACCAACAATCTCGGCGGAGAGCTCCAACCCTATAGGTAGCGCTGACATCATGAAGAAGCCTAGCACAAAGCTTGATAAACCTATGATTGTGAAATCCTCCTGTGAAGCAAGCAATATAAACATTACAGTTGCAACCGCGAGGTCTAGAACTATGAATGGTTTCCTCCTACGCATTCTATCCGAAATACCCGGGATTAAAATAGACCCGATTATCCCACCTGTCAGCATCACTCCCCCTATCAACCCTGCCTCCGCGACTTCAAGCCCTCGAAGAACCAGCATGGGCTCAAGCCATGTTAACAACGCCGTGAAAACACCTACACCTATGAAGAAGACCCCGCTGAGGATCATCAAGTCCCTAGTTTTCAAGAACAAGGCAATCTCGTGGAGAGATATTGATGCTTTCGCTTCTAGCGAATTATGCATGACTGTTTTCCTCTCCCTCCCTACGATAAAAAATAAGAGGGACCCGATAACGGTTAAGGCAGCGTAAAGGCTAAGGGCATTTACCAATAACCCCTTCTCCGGAAACGGGACCAGGGTGGGGGTGAAAACCATTGCCGTTATCATGCCAATATACTGGCCCATTACACCCACTCCTGTAGCCAATGCCCGCTCCCTTACAGGAAACCATTCAACAGAAAGCTTCGTAATAGAGTTAAAGATGAATGGTTGCCCAATACCTGCAATCGCCTGAGCTGTGAAGAGGAGAAAGTAGTTATCAAGCGTCAAAATCCTCAACACTGCACCTATGGACATGAAAAAAGAGCCTATCAATATTCCCGCTCTGAAACCATACTTATCGATTATAGCACCTGCCGGAATAGATGCTGGGATAAATATTAATGGCCAAGACATCGACAACATTCCAACATATGTTTCAGAAATATTCAGTACCTGAGCGACAATGGTTGTAACGGGCGCGAAGCTCAGCCAGAGAATCTGGGACACCAGGGCAATAGTTGAATATGATGCTAAAACCACCCATCGATAAGAAGTAGGAGTTTCCTCAGAAAACTCTAGCAAGCTTTCCCCCACTTCAAACCACCATATTTTAATACAGTAAATGTTGTATTTTTATATTGGTTTAAATCGCTGAAAAACCCGTCAGGGTTTGTTAGAGAGTTCTAACCGACTAATTAATCACATTAATTCTATTCCAGAGCCCTAAGCACGTCCTCGGGGACTTTCACACTCACTATTGTTAATCTAGGACGCGACTCAACCACTCTAACCCCTGTGAAGCCCCGCACCTGCCCCATAAGCTACACCGTGGATGAAGGGAGGTATTTAAAAAATGGTTTTAATCCAGGCTAGCCTCTTCCAATCGCTGTTATCCACTGCTGCTGGCCACTCGAGGCGTCTTGAACCAGGGAGTAATCTATGCTACCGTCACCACGGATTATTCCAATGGCTCGGAGTCTATCTATGCCCTGAACCACCTCGTTGAACTCTTGTTCCTCCAGGAACCTTAGACCCCTCTCGACTACTTCACCAGGGATCCTTCCATACCCGTGCATGCAGTTGTACAGGGAGCCCCCTCGCAACGCCCAGTGCTTCAAGAGTCTTCTCGAACCTGAGAGCTTCCCCTAGATCCTCTCGAGGATGAGTCTGCGTGCTTCATCGCTGAGTGCGTTGATATTTATCCTGGTGCACCAGGGATCAGCGGGTATGATTTCACCAAGTAAATCCCCTAGCAGTTCACACTTCCCTTCAGAGAGGCGTGAACCTTGAAAAGCAACTCTATAGAATTTATCTGAGTATTTAAAAGGAACCGCGGGCCCGCCGGGACTTGAACCCGGGATCTCCGGCTCCGGAGGCCGGCGCCCTATCCATGCTAGGCGACGGGCCCCATGTTTTGGTTCACTTGTTTCATTTTTATGTTAACTGGTGTTTATTATTTATTGTCCTCGTCTTACCTGGATTCCGTTTATAGGTAACTATGAGTCTCCATGATTAATTTCAATTGTGTGAATAAATTATTCTCATGGAATTTGGTCCCCTATTTGATTAGTTTAGATGCTTGTTACGGTGAATATGGCGTAATTGTGTTTCGGGCTTTTATTCAGAGTACATGATCCTTGCTCTTTGTTAGCTGTGCTTTAATAATGCTTATATATTATTAACAAGTTTTCGAGTTCACTCTGTTAGTTCAATTCTGTGGAAGCTGCGTTATGATTATTAATTGGTTTTTAATTTAATTATTATGATTGTGTTTGCTTATGGTTCATTGTTTTTAGTTCAATTGGTTGCCTAGATTTCGTTGATCAAAACGTGTTTAAGTGTGGTGGGTATTCATGAGCACCAATGTTGTAGATAGGTTGAGGGGTGCATATAGGGGTTTCATGTACTCTGCATTGTTCTCAGCGCTAGGTTTGATTCTAGAGGTAGTAGTTTTCCTCCTATGGGGAAGTATAATATTGTTCACTGATATAATTCACTGGACTGTTGACACTGTCCTAGAAATATTTGGGTTTGTCGCCATTTACTACGCTATCAGAGTGGGGCGCAGATTCCCCTGGGGTGTCCTAGTATTAGAGGGAGCAGTAATGCTTTTATCTATAACCATGGCGATTGGAATATACATGGTTTCATTTGCTAGTTACATGGTGACAGAATACACAGCTGGGTCTGTGACGACGAATAATATACTATCAGCATCTGGAACAATTCTAGGAGGATTATTCACACTACTAGCTTTCATTGTCCAGAAGAAAAACTACGAAAAGTTCGAGTTGGAGGTATTGAAAATTGATTACACTCATGCACTAATAGATCTCATAGCGGCAATTGTCTCCACAGCGGGTATTATAGCAGTGTACTTTACTAGAAGCAGCAACATAGAAATATTGTTCGTGTTTATATCAATGACATTCATCATACATAGCTTAATAGAAATAATGCGTGATGTAGTGAAAACAATAACGGGGACCAACATAGATCATGAGTTGAGTATAAAATTATACAAGAAACTAATTGGAGAATACTCTAACATAGTTGTAGATGACGTAGTAGCACGGAAAATAGGTTCATTCTACACCGTGGAAGCAAAAATAGGTGTTGAACCAAACACAAAGATATCAACCGTCCACAGATTAAGAAAGAAGATAATTAAAAGCATAATAGAGGAATCCGGGTTAATATACCACGTGGAGGTAAGAATATACCCTATACCAGCAAGGAAAAGAAAATAAAGTCCTAATTTATCGAGGTTAAAACACGATTCAACTATACTGAATTAGAACTACGACAAAACATCCAAGTGTACGGCTTCTGTTCTAATTGAAACATATAGTTTTCATTATTGAGCGCATATTACTAATTTCATCGTTCAATTAGAATCTACTCCTTTATTGATTTAATACAAGGAAACTCTCTATGTTTAACTTGGTATAAATGTATTAGTAGTTAAATCTAGGATTGTAGTGGAATCATGGCTCACACAGGCACTATTAGAATTTCAACGGGGATACGTGAACTAGATGAGGCGCTCGAGGGAGGTATACCGAAGGGTAGCTGGGTAGCTATTACTGGTGAACCAGGTACAGGTAAATCAATAATGTGCATGCATTTCGCATGGGCGGGTTTACTCGCAGGCGACCCAGTAGTATATGTAACTACGGAAGCCGAGTTCAGAGACATAGTAAGGCAGGCTAAAATGTTTGCAATGGATTTCGAATCTTACAGAATACTGGACTTATCGAGTAAGCAGGAATACAGCCAATCACCCGACATTGTTGTAATAGATATTTTTGGTTTACTTAAAATAGCGAGGCAAATGAGTGAGCAGAATCCATTAGAACCCGAAAACATTAGGAGGAAACGATACGCTGCACTGGATATTCAAACTCTTATAGCAGCGATACATGAAGCGTACAGAGTTCTCGGAGTACTGCGTGATGATAAAGCGAAATCTCCATATAAACACGTTAGATTAATAATAGATTCCCTGAGTGCATTCTGGGCTGATAAACCAGCAATGGCGAGAAAGTATAGTTATGACTTGAAAATAGCGACACATAGGGAAAACGTGACAGCATACCTTGTCTCGCAGTACGCGATGACAACCAGGTCAACGTTTGGTTTCGGCCTTGAACACATCGCTGATGGGGTATTCCATTTATGGATGGAGGATGTTGAATCAACACATGAAGTTAAAAGATACATGATAATTAAGAAAATGAGAATGACTAATCACAGAAGAAAAGCATTCAAACTAGACATAGTTGAAGGCAGAGGATTAATATTAACTACTGAGTAATCATTCAATTTCACAAAAAGACCTCATGTTCATCGGGGAAGGTTTAACGCTGGGACTCGGTAAAATCTCTCTCCTATGTATTCTTTGAAGCGCTTTATTCAAGGGTTCAGCATCTAAAGCTATAGTCACCATTATCGAGGTAAGTGCAGACCACATCCTCCATTTTTCAACCCAGAATTCCTCAGCGAATTTTTCATCTATTCCGTAAACTACGCTGATTATTTTCTTCAGCCACCTATCAATTGGAGGTAGATCGTATTTCCTCATAGATAAAGCTATGGCGAGTCTCGCAGTGTATGGGCCTATGCCCTTTAACTCGCGGAGAACGCTCTCTGCATAAACAGGTGTTCCCTCATTGATTGCTTCTTCATCAACATCTCCATTAACAAAGGCTTTAGCAACGTTAACCACTGTTTTCGCGCGGTATCCTAGGCCGGAGTTGAACAATGGATCTGGATCATCGAGCACTTCTCGTGGCTCAGGAGGCCTTAAAACCTTCAATTCACCTACTTGAATAATTCTCTCATAGTTTTTAACAATATTGTGTAGCATTCTCCAACCTTGCTTGAAACTAACGTTTTGTTGACATATACCGGTTACTATGGCCCACCATAAACTAGTTGATCTAAGTCTCCAACCCCTATATGTTCTTAAAAATTCGCCGAGAAGAGGATCTCGTGAAGCTAGCATTATTAATCCACCAATGTCTTCGTTTAATCCAATAGTGAAATGAAACTTTTTCACAAGGTCTTCGCAGCAACAACTCTCAGAGTATAATTCATATTTACCGTTAAAGTATAATACTACCACAGAGTAATCCAAGCCGGGTATAAATATGATTGACTTATAGTCATCAACCCAGAAACATAAATTATAAACTGAACCAATTAACCTGTAGTCAAGTAGTTTTCCGGGTAAATCACCATCGAAACAGAGTTTCAGTTTCTTTCCATCATGCAACTCTATGAACACCAGCATTAACTACTATGAAGATTAATAATCAAGCATAGTTGATAAATAACTCTGCTACAGCTTCTAACGGGGCGTCTCAATCAACTGTGAACAAGCTCTCAACATCGGATAGAGTAATGATTCTTAGTTTTCAGCTCAACCAATAGTTCATCGAAGCATTTATAAGTAAACAGCAGGAGAGGTGTATAAAAAACCGTTATTAATTCACCTAGAACATATTCACTTAGACATGAATAAACGTGTACTAGTAACCTTGAACTTATGATCCACACGGTAATAAGCATTAAGCTGATTTTAACAATGAACTTAGCGAAGCAAATAAGGCGCGACATTGAATCGCCGTACTATACTGCATGTTTCAATGTTTTAAAGGAGTAAGTGCACGTAACACCCATGATCATGAAAGTGGAAAAGTAAACGAGCTACATATTTGTTTACGTGGAAAGGATGATCAGGGGTTATGTAACCGCGTTGTCTTTATAACCCATCTCAACGTCTATATATCGTGGTGTAATCATGGAGTACACTAACTTGGGATGGACTGATTTAAAAATATCTAGAGTAGGGCTTGGAACATGGCAATTCAGTGAAACATGGGGATTAGTAAACTACGATGCAGCGAGGAACGTGATAGCTAAAGCCATAGAGGTTGGTATAAATTTCTTTGATACAGCTATGGTTTATGGGAAAGGGTTAAGCGAGGAGTTCCTCGGAAAAGCACTAAAGGAGTTAAATGTTCCGAGAGATGATGTGGTAATCGCAACCAAGATACCTGGTGAATTCCTCAACCCTGATGACGTGTTTAGAGCTGTAGATAAATCATTAAAGAGATTGGGGGTAAGTTCCATCGATTTGCTTCAACTACACTGGCCTCCTTGCTGGCATAATTACCCAACTGCTTCATATGCACGTGCTCTAGAGAGACTAGTGGCCATTGGTAAAATAGGCTTCATCGGTGTAAGCAATTACCCCGTTGCTCTAATTGAAGAACTGAGATCATACTTCTCATTCACGGATATTGTGAGCATGCAGTATAGATTCAACCTACTTGAGAGATGGGCCGAGGTGGAATTAATACCTTACGCTGAAGCAAATGATTTAACGTTTATACCTTGGAGTCCACTAGCTAAAGGTGCTTTAACGGGTAAATATACACCTGAAAATCCTCCACAGTTCACTGATCTCAGAAGTGGTGAAGCAGTATTCTACTTGGAGAACTTCAAGAAAACGAGTGACTTGATTAATGCCTTGAAGAAACTAGCGGATAAATACAGTAAAACACCAGCGCAGATCACTCTAAACTGGTTACTGAAGTATAGTCCAACAATGGTACCTATACCAGGTGCTAAAACACCGGACCAAGTACTAGAGAACGCTGGAGCTGTAGGATGGGAGTTATCATATGAGGACTGGAGATTAATAGATGAACTAAGTAAATCCATTAAGATAACTTATGTAACATGGTAGAACATATCGCATTAAAATAATGTTTTATGTTATAAACATTAACATTTTTTAATCAAATTATCCATAGTCTCCAATATTGGATACGCTAAGTATACATGGATATTACTGTCTACTCCTTCGCAGAATATATGTGAGTATAGCGATGACAAATAGTGCTAGAATAATTAGTATTGAAGTATAATCAACTAATCCTTTACCTTCACCCATGTAACTACTGGGACTCATAGTAATTGATTCTCTCATCGTGTATGGTGTAGAAGTCATATAAGAAGTGGTTCCCGTGCTTGGAGAACCTTGTTCAGTCGATATAGGAGAAGTGGTTGAAGCTTGCGGAGATGTAGTAGACGTTGTGATAGATCTAGTGGTGATAATGCTATGTGTTTGCGTATTAATCGTTGTTGGAACAGTAGTGTTGACTGCTTCTACTTCTTCAAGGCTGCTCATTAAAACAATATCCACTTCACCTGGCCCCTGTACCCTAATAGTATTACTGGATTTATCGAAGTAAACCACTGTGCCACCATAATTGTTAATTAACACTGTGAAATTACCGTAGATAGTTAAATCGACTTGGACCACTATACCTGTATTCTCCAGTACACTCGTATCAATCAATGCATGATATGATAATGGGCCCAGCTCCTCGAACATATTACTCATAGAGAATAATAATGTTAATACGCCGGAACCACAGGTAAAGAACTCGAAATAACCATTGCTTGCATCATAGTTAGTGCCATCTACGATGAGTCCCCCTTCAGCAGTATAGTTTAGGAACACGTATTCTGCTTCTCCAGCAATGTTCACAGGTATGTAGATAATGGAGCAATCTGCTGTAGATATTTCAGCATTGATGCTTAGTAAACCAGTATTCTCAACTGGGTCATATACGATCTGGTAATAAATGCTTTTAATCTGCAATAATTGCGCTGAGAGAGATCCAGGGATAATAATCATTATCATTAGTAGTAGTGCGTAGAATGCTTTCATTTAACCACCAGTAACATGCATAAAAGTACCAATATATATATATTTAAATCTATAATCTACAATAATTAATGTCGACGAAGTAACTTACTTTGTTTTCACCTAAATTAGGGATTGAGAATTCATGAACAGTAGTAGTTTATCTGCTCGTAGAAGATGGGTTGCAAGCGAGAGAATAGCGCTAGGAGTTCTCGAAGAACTCGGCTACCGTGTCCTCGAAACAAGTAGGAAAATAGAAATCAACGGTGTCGAAGTGGGAGAAGTCGATGTACTAGCTACAGATGACTCGGGGAAACTATATGCTGTAGAAGTAAAAGCTGGTAAAATAGATGTAAGTGGAATAAGGCAAGCATATGTGAATTCACTGATCCTTGGAGCGTTACCCATGGTTATATGTAAGGGGTTCGCTGATGATGCCGCTAGGGAACTCGCTGATAAACTGGGAGTTAAAGTTGTGCAGTTATCGGATGTTTTTCTTGTTGAAAGCGAGGAAATATATACTATCATGAGGGAAGTCATAGAGGAAACATTGACGGATTACTTAGAGGTATTCTATGGATATAGTCCCCAAATGAAACCAGAGCACTTAGATGTCTTAAGTGCAATATATAGTTCTTCAACAATCGATGAAGCCGCAAGTAAACTAGGAGTAGACGTTGCAGCATTGGCTCGTAAAATAGAAGAGCTCAAGAAGCAGGGAATAATACCTAAGTGGGCTACAAAATACAACACTGTGAAAAGAGTAGTTCAATTACTAATACAGAAGCAAAGCGTGACAAGCGCTCTTGAGGAAAGCAAAAAACTCATTGAAGTCGTGAAGTCGTATGAGGAGCAATTCAAAAACCTGCAAGAAGCATTGCAGTTGCTAAATCAACAAATACGTAGATTAACGGAGCTTATCTCGAAACTGGAATCTAAAATAATAGTGCGTGAAGAGAAGTAAACCACATAGTGGAGGATAATATTGGTGACAGTGGAGGAAAGCAATTTTCACTGATTAAACCTATGTATCTCTATTCTCCAAGACGCGTATAATGTTTATTAATCAACGTGGCCCTCCGAGTATTCACCTGGTTCTACGTGTACTGTAGCTTCGTAGCCTAATTTTCTCCTAACAGCATTCTCTAACCTCGTGGCTACTTCATGGGCTTCTCTCAACGTAATATTTCCAGGTAAATCAACGTGAAAAGTGACCTCGACGTGATCCCCGTACCTATGGAAATGCACGTGATGAATTCTCTTCACGTTAGGATACTCCTCTTTGATAACTTTCACTAGTTTCTCCAACTCTTTACTCGCAGGTGCTTTCCCAATCAACTCGCTGGATGCTCCGTAAACTACTTCCATAGCCGTAAACATGATTAAACCAGATATGATTAATCCTAGTACTCCGTCAATCCACCAGTAACTTCTACCAATAAATATCGCGACTGATAGTAGCCCCGTTGCAAAAGTGTCACTTAAGTGATGCCACGCATCAGCTATAACTGGTTGTGAGTCAACTTTTTTACCTATTTTATAAGCCCAAATAGTAAGCAATAATTTCGCGATTGTTGAAATCAATAACACCCCCACAATTATATCTGAGTAAGTGAGTGACAGCTTGCTAACTATTTTTTCAATACTTGAAATAGTGAACTCGGCTCCCACTACACCCAGCAGAACACCTATCACTAAGCCACCAATAAACTCAGCTCTCCCGTGACCAAATGGGTGTTCTCGGTCAGGTGGTTTACCAGCAATCCTGTAACCTATAATTAAAACCAAGGATGTCAAGGAATCAGATAATGTGTGAAAAGCATCAGCTATCACTGCAATAGAATTAAACATTACACCTACATAGTATTTGAGAATAAATAGAACCGTGTTGACTAAAATCGATACAAAACCCTCGAGATAAGCAGTTTTTTGTCTAGCCTTCATTCCATTACTACTCATATTCCATCAGCTCACAAAACCAATACGAAGCAGAAACTTAAACTTACTTATAAATCTGAAAAACAATTTTGATGCATCAAATAAATTATTTATTAAGCTATGGCACCGTATTCTTTGCACATTGAAAATAATTTCATTGGATAAAGAAGTATAACATAAATAAGTAACCAGTATATAAACTTTATTTAAATTCCCTTGATATATATGAATTATTTGGGGATACCCCATGAGCAAGAAGAAGAAAGAGGAAAAGAAAGAAGAGAAAAAGGAAGAGAAAAAGAAATAATCCTTAAAATGAGAAATTACGCTGCTATGCTTTTAACTATAATTATTTTTTCATATATTCCCTATTTTTCGCTTAGTGTTCTATGCGGTGAGTGTATTTTTCAGTATTTTACCGTTTTTGATAACTAGTTTCACTTTATCTCTAGCCATCAATGTTCTTACATCATCTATTGGATTTCCTTCAACTAGTATTAAATCAGCTAACTTACCTTTCTCAATGATACCTGTGTTCTTCAAACCCGCTGCCTCAGCAGCCACAGATGTAGCTGATTTTATGGCTTCAACGGGGGTCATACCTAGTTTTTCTACGAATAATGCTATTTCAAGTGCGTTATCGCCGTGTCTGAATGCTTTTACTCCACCCCAGAAATCTGTCCCTGTAGCGATTTTTACTCCGCGTTTATAAGCCCTGCGTACGTTATCAACGTGGAATCTGTATAATTCGCTCTCCTTCTCTATAGCCCAACTGGGTAATCCTAACTCTTTTCCATAGTTTATTATGTGCTCGGAGACTGATAGTGTTGGCACTATGATAGCGTTTTTCTCTAATGCTAACTCTATTCCATCTTCATCTATCATATCAGCGTGAGCTATTACTTTGACGCCTCCCATTAACGCGTTGATTATTCCTTTGTTTCCCTCAGCGTGAGCATGAACAAATTTACCAGCGGCTTCTGCTTCGTAAACAATTGCCTTTATTTCCTCTAGCGTGAACTGCGTGTAATCTGGGCGGTCGCGTTGAGACATTACTCCACCAGTTGTAAATATTTTTATGAAGTCGCTTCCCATTCGTAAAGCGTATCTAGCTGCTTTCCTGCATTCATCTACTCCATCGCAGATCAAGCTTTTTATTGAATCATTTAACTTACTAGTTCTATAATCTACATACTCGAGCGGTAAATAATGAGTATCCCCGTGGCCAAATGTCTGGGAAAGCGGTAAGCCAGCTGCAACTATTCTGGGGCCCGTTACACTATTTTCTTCCACGGCTTGCTTAAGGCCCAGTGCGATAATGCTTCCTGCATCAACTATTGTTGTAAATCCAGCTTCGATCAAGGATTGAAGATCCCTCACACATCTCGCTACAAGTGTTTCATATGGTGTTAATAATGGTTCTTTAACAACATCGCCTGTTCTCAAACCAGATAAATGCATGTGAGCGTCTATTAAGCCTGGTAGTACAGTGTGTCCTTTACCGTATATTTCAACTGTATTAACTCCTTTCGGTAATTCAACAGAGCCTTCTGTCCCAACGTCATATATTAAACCATCTGGAGAAACCACTACAACGGAGTTCTCGATTAATTTATTTTTTCCATCAAACAACCTTGCACCCTTTATAACGATCCATGATTCCATTGCATCTACACCGTGCAACATGTGAATTGTTAAATCTGGAACAATTATATAAAATCATTGTATAAGTTGAAACAACAGGTTGCCGGGAAAGTTACAGATAGAACATACTGAGTGCTTGATTTTTCTACGCTCAACTTATTTAGGTCAACAAGTTGCTGGGTAACACTGAAAACAATTAATTGAGGTACCATAAAGCTGATTAGGGAAAGAACCTCTACTCAGGATAAGTGTGAGAGAAGTACGTAATCTATTGGTGTAGGTATTGATCTAGCTTTTTTAGCCTCTTCTCGTTTCAACTCAATATAGGTTTCAAGTAATTCCTTTGTGAAGATGGGTTTCAAGTAATCATTATCGTTTTCCAAGTGATCTAATGCTTCCTCTAAACTACGCGGGAGCTTAGCTAATTTTCCATTGTTTCTGTATACGTTGTATTCGATTGGGTCTCCTGGATTAATCTTTTTCTTTAACCCATCTAAACCAGCTAATAATATAGCTGCTAAACCTAGGTATGGATTCATCGAGGCATCCGGATTTCTCACTTCTACTCTGTTCCCTCCTAAGGGTACTCTAATCATTGTTGTTCTATTAGCTATCCCCCATGATAAGTATACTGGGGCCTCAAAGCCTTCAACTAATCTCCTGTAACTATTTATACTTGGATTAGTTAAAGCTGATAAACTCGAAGCATGTTCAAGTAATCCACCAATAAAGTACAAGGCCTCCTCAGGTACATTGCGTCCCCTTATCTCGAATAAATTCACTCCTTTACTCCACAAACTCACATGCACATGTAAACCACTGCCGTAATCCTGAAGGAAAGGCTTGGGGAGGAAAATGGGCTTTAATCCACGATACCTAAGAGCTCTTTTCAACGTGTTTACTGCAAGTAAAACACTATCAGCTACTTTAACTGGATTCATGGGTCCAAAAGCCGCTTCAAATTGACCTAAACGCCCATTCTCTCTGTGAACCTTCGATATAGAGAAGCAACCCGAGTACTCTAGTAGTACGTCAACAACTTCTTCCTTTACATGGTCTAAAGTTGACCCAGCATACGTTTTAACTACTTCTCCTCCGCTGCTTTGACTAATTGCCTCAATGTATAGTTCTTGCTGTGTTTTTTCAACGGATACATCCAGGTCTTTCACTACATAGAATTCTAGCTCCGCACCTAGTAATGCTTCGTAACCGTGTTTTTTAATGTGATCCATAGTGTTTTCAAGCACTCTTCTGGGATCGAATTGATGGATCTCAAGGCAATCAGGGTCGAGGCAGATTACTCCAGCACATAGATTACTCTCGTCTTCACGTATACTTATACAACTATCTTGTACAGGTTTAACGAAGACATCGCTTTTCTCAACTCGGGAAAATCCATAAATACTTGAGCCATCTACACCTATAACTATGTTTAATTGCTCGTACTTGTTATTTGCCCCTATGTGTACTACTTCTCTATGAACCCCAAGTAGATCAGTGAACACTATTCTGTGAACTTTCACCCGCATATATATCACATTTGTAAGTGTAACAGTTGTAAAGATTTAAATAACTAATATTCAAATTATTGTATAATGTGTGATTTCTCATGGGAAAAAATGTAAAATATTCAAATATAGATGAATTAGACCTCAAAATATTGGAAATCCTCCGGGATGATAGTAGGATTAGCCTAAAAGAATTATCAATGAAAACCGGTAAACCTGTCTCCACTATTCATGAAAGAATGAAGCGAATTATATCCCGAGGATTAGTAAGAAAGTTCACAGTATTAATAGACTATGAAAAACTAGGCTACCAAGTCAAAGCCCTCATATTAATAAACGTCGATGGGAAACACATTGTTGAAGTAGAAAAGTACATTGCATCACATCCAAATGTTCTCGCAGTGTACGATATTACTGGTGAATTCGATGTAGCAGTACTCGTTACATTTAGGACAATAAGTGAACTCGACAACTTCGTGAAGTGGCTACTACAGCATCCCAATATAAAGCAAACTAGGACAAGCATAGTGTTTAGAACAGTTAAAGAGAGTATTCAACCACCCATAGGATCCCCTGGTTGATGAGTTAAATGGAGTCGTGAACAAAGATTGGAAAAACTCCCTCTCGGAGAAGGGTTCCCAGGGTATAATTTTTACATTTTTACCATATGTTATCCACATATACCTCTCAGAGGACAACCTGAGCACTGATCTCCTGCTAGCTCATAATATAAGTCTTCTTCATTAAATTCTCGCGGATTCTTCTTTATTCTACTATTGTTTTTCAATCCAAATCCCCCTATAACAATGTTATAGTTATATGTGCCTTTAAACACTTCTAAACCAAGTGTTTCAAGAGCTATTTATTATAAGAATACACGTTTAATTTACAATTAAGGTGATTACTTGAAAAACTTGTTATTATCTATTGTTTCATCTAAGCTAGGAATTGGTGTTGGGAGAAAATACCATGAGGAATTACTATCTGACCCATTTATCAGGGAATCTTTGCTAGGTGTGATAACGGATGAAAACATTGAGAATGTTCCACATAGTTTAATACACGTAGTACTCGTTGCTACTGGTGGAACAGAACACTTAATCTCAAAGATCGCTGAGAATTCCCAATTCACCTACCTTCTCTATCTGGATAAGTACAATAGTTTACCTGCAACGATAGAAGCATTAGCATACTTAAGGAGTAGAGGTTTTAGGGTGCGCTCTAAAAAGTATATGGGTATAGATAACCTTAAACAAGTAGTAGCTAAGCTTAACCTAGTATCTGAAGCATATATTAGACTAAGGACTGGAAAATTCGGGGTCATAGGAGGGGTAAGTCCTTGGCTCATATATAGTAAAGTATCTGAAGATCAAATAAAAGCAAAAAGTTTTGGTGAATTAATTTATATCGAGGTTAGAGAACTATATGAGGAGTTAAAAAGAGTTAGAGGAGACTTTGTTTTAACTAGAAAAATCCTGAGTGGTGCTGAAATAGTTGATCTACAGAATCCCGAGGGCGCTGTTTCAGAAGCAATAAGACTATACAGTGCTTTGAAAAACATCATTAGGAGATATGGGTTATCGGGTTTAACAATCAAGTGTTTTGATCTAATAGAAGAACATGATATTACTGCTTGTTTAGCATTATCTCTCCTAAATAGCGAGCTTTTTCCTGCAGCGTGTGAAGGAGATATCCCCCTATTATATTCAATGGCTATTGCTACGTGGGTTACGGGTAGACCAGTATTTATGGCTAATCCAGCTGACGTGAATAATGACGAGGTAGTATTCGCACACTGTACAAGTTGCTTGACCGGTAATTACTGTTTATACACTCACTTTGAAAGCGGAAGAGGAGTAGGCGTTAGAGTACATTACCCGGTTGGCGAAAAAGCAACTGTTTACAGGTTAGACTCGAATTTATCTATTGCAAGGCTAGGTGTTGGCGAAATCACGCCTCATTCCTGGTCACCCTCCATGTGTAGAACACAGGTCAAATTAAAGTTGAAAAACGCGGGTAAGATAGTTAGTGAAAGTATTGGAAACCACTATGTTTTAGTCCTCGGAGATCACGTGGAGGAATTGCAATTAATATCGGATATTCTGGGAATTAAAGTAGATTATTTCTACTGACCTCCTCCCCGCCCTAAAGGGGCTTGGCTTTTCAGTGTAAATATTTTTACCTTACCCCGCCTCCACCGCCTCCAAAACCTCCGCGGGCACCAAATCCCCCTCCTCTCGCACCTGTTCTACTCGACGTGCTTGATGCTGTTATGACGCGCATGGTGTGAACCATAATGGGCCTCGCGTAAATCGGCACATATGCTTCCACTGGTGCTTTCAAACCTATTTTACTCATTGCCTCAACTACTTTATCTGCAACTCCGAGGGCTGTTGCGTAAATAAGCCAATCCTTCCATATAATTAGGTCTTGGGGTGCATATTGATTCAACTTAGCTAAGTCCTTTAGTAAGTTCCTGAAACCCTGCCATTCGAGTTTCTCGCGGCAATAGTCTTCTCTCCATCTACCATAAACATATGATGGCATAGTATACGATACTAGCACTTCTAGTACCAATACTCCATTGAACGCCACTATGCCCAGCGGATAAAGGCCATATTCACGGCCAAGACTCAAAAGAGTTAGAGAACCCGTGAAAACAACAAATACAATGAAGATCGTTAACAATGAAACTGGTTTTCTTGGTTCAATAAATCTCCTAGCATACTTCTTGGCTTCAGGGAAAACTCCCATGATGCTTTTAATCTCCTCAAAATACCTTCGAGCACTCCTTGGATTAGCCTTGGATTCTAATTCCAATAGCTGTGAGAAAGATTTGAAGCTAAAAACACCATTACTAGCGTATCTTTTAAGAAACCTATAAACTCTAGTTTCGTAAATATCTAGTGTATCAATCCTTTGTTCTTTAACATATAATACAACATCATCACTATCAGCCCTCCTGATTTCAATAATACCCCGCTTCGCGAAATCCATTATAGTTGAGTATAAAGCATTCTCATCCATATCTAACACGTCTTTATAAAATAGAAGGTTAACCTCCCATGGCTTACGTGAGGGGTTAGGCACGTAACTAACGTACTCAGGTACAATGTACTCTTTTTCCCTACCTACTCTAAAATACTTGGTGACTAGGTATATAGGGTAAACTAGGAGAACAGCTGCAACCGCGTAATAAAGTATTCTCAGAGCACTATATGAGTAATAATAGTTTGCATTAGCTTTATCTACTCTTGATAACATGTCATCCATGGTTAATGGAATATAAGATGCTGATCCAATGTTGGACTTGGGAAATACTAATTCTACTTCAAGTAAAGTATTACCAGGTACACTACCCGTTATCAATACGTTGTCAGCATAGCTTTTAACTTCTAGTTCCGGAATGCGTACGAATAGTTTATATGGTTTAAAGCCATTTAACTCAATTTTAACAAACCTATAGGGGACGTGTTCATCAGCTAACATGAGGTTCAAGTGAGCGTACTCACTATTGGAATCAATATTGATGGGTGGAACAAGCTTAAACGTGAACTCAACGACGTGTTCTCCTAACGGTACTCCACTTGGGAAATAGCAGCCAGCTTCATTGTTAAATGCAACGCTATTAATATATCCCGAGATACCTAGAGAAATCGTGTTCTCGTTGAGTGGTGTGAAAACATGTACGTCGCCTCTAGCATCTTTAACGTATCCAATTGCATTGTCAGGGCATGAAATCCCCAATAGCAATATGTATGGATCCCCAGTCAGTGAAGAATCATTAACTACGTATAGAGGAGCATCCCAGTACCTATAGAGCATTGTTTTACCTGCTTCGTTAACGTAGTATACATACTTCTCTATGAGAGTGAGATTACTGTATATTATAGCGTAATAATCAGCGTAAATAGAGCCCGTAGAAGTCAATGTTAATGGAACCAAGTAAAAAGAAGCGATTGAAATAACTGAGAGAATAAAAGTATATACCAATAGTACTTTAACCTCATCTTGCACTAGTTTCACCATAGAATGTTAAACTCGGTCTTCGCTCGATCTCCTCGCCTCCAACTTCAAGATACGGTAATTTTTTAAAACCATGAATTAAAGCTATGAACTTGCTTGGAATCGTATCAACCATCGTGTTATATTCTTGTACAATGTTATTGTAAGTATACCTATGTCTAGCGATCTCGTCTTCTATTTCACGCGATGTATCCATCAGTTTCTTAACAACCTCTGCTGTCTTAAGCTCAGGGTATCTTTCCACGACAGCGAGTAACCTTGAGAGAATATCTCTGGTTTCACGCTCAGCCTTAATTACTTCTTCGGGTGACGAGGAACCTATCAATGCTCTCAACCTGGTAATATTTTCCAGTGTTTCTTTCTCGAATTTAGCGTAGGAGCCGACGCTTTCAACAAGAGACGATATTAGATCCAAGCGTTTACGCAGTGCAACTCTTATTTGGCCAAGTGTAGCTGATGCTGCGTTACTAAGCTTCATGAACCTATTGTATACTCCGATGTAAAAAGCGACTATGGATACAATTATAATAAGTAATATAATAACGATGATCAACGCAATGAAATCCAAAGTTCCCACCGATTCATTCGCGTGAATTAATTTATGAGCCAGAGGCTTATTATCTATTTCATCCTTTACTGGGAATCAAATAATCTTTCACGCGGTATTGAATCCATGCAAAGCGATAAACACATATTAATTACTACCTTTAATTCAAAATGGTGATTCAACATAGTAGCTAATGTGTGAGAAAAATACCCAGATAGATTCGTTGGGTGTATTATGCTATCAATGATGGATATTGATAACGCAGTTGAGGAATTTGATAGAGTTACTAAAGACCTCGGCATGAAATGAGCTACTATTCCAACAGTTATTAATGGTAAAGGATTAGATCGGGGTGATTTTACCCAATTTACGAAAGAATAGTTAAGTATGATGTACCTCTATTCCTACATCCCATACACTGGAAAGGTGACACCTTAGTTAAAGACTGGAAACTAGTTTTTGTTTTTGGATAGCACTTCGACACTACGCAAGCTGTTTAGAGGATGATAAGGGTAGTGTATTAGATAAGTTTTCGGGATTGAAAATAGTTACTAATCACTTGGAGTGGATGCTCCATATTTTGCGGGAAGAAGGTACTCTGGTGCTGTGTATAATGGATCAACTATGGGTGTTAAGTTAAAGAGACCTCTTGAATCATGCTTCAGGCAAATCTATGGAGACAAAGCACTACATGGAGGAAACCGGGTTGCAAGGTTAATGTGCGCTTATGCGTTTTTGGAGCAGAGAGAATGCTGTTCGAATCAGATTACACTTTCACCCCCTCAGGTGTACGGGTCGGCGACAACATTGCTGCAACAAGATCTATGCCTATACCCCAGGAGGAAAAAAGATGATTCCGGGGAAAACGCGATAAAACTATTGAAATTAAAGTAGGTAAAGTTAATTAAAGGTGTTAATATTAAGCCATAATACGATATTGCGGTGACTAAGATGAAGAGAATAGTATTGGCTTCGTTTGCTTCAAAATTACATGGTGAGAGCTACTATTCCTCGATCTATGAGAAAATACGTGAATACGTTACTCGCGTTGAAACCAATATCGAGTTCACACCTGTTTTAACCAGCGAAGATGAAGCCAGAGAAACAGCGTTGAAATACAAGGACATGTATCCAATACTGGTTGCTTTAACTGGAGGAACAAGCGCTCTTATGCAGAAATTTGCTCAAGTCGCAAACTATGAAAGTTTAATTATATTTGGACACGGTGAACACAATAGTCTGCCTTCAGCGATTTCAGCTAGATCTAAGCTAGATATCAATGGTGCTTGGACCTGGCTGTTCCACTGTAAGAACATTGATTCAATTAATTGCTTTATAGAGATTCAACGAATGCTGAGGATCGCTAGATCTGTTTCATCGATTCTAAATTCAAAGATACTTTTGATCAACCCTAATGAAGAGAAACCAGAGCAAGCTGATGACTTCGAGTCAAAGTTTAACGCGACGGTTGAAGTCATTTCTATGGATAAAGTGGCTTCGAAGCTGGAATCCGCTAGAAAGGATCTCGTGGATCATTTTCTAACAAAATTTGATGAAGTGAATTTTAAGATACACAAAGATGGACTCATAAATGTCGCGAGATTCTACGCGGTAGTAAAATCCATTATTGAAGAAGGTGAATACGATGCCGTGGCAGTCAATTGTTTCCCCTACTTAATGAAGTATAAGTTAACTCCTTGCTTAGCTCTAGCACTACTAAACTCCGAAGGTTTAATAGCTGCGTGTGAAGGGGATTTGTTATCTCTAGTATTAATGATGATCTCTAAGTCATTAACAGGTGTTAGTGGCTGGATAGCTAACGCAACTGCTTTCGAAGGAGAAAAAGCCTACTTCTCCCACTGTACGATAGCTTTAAACATGGTTAATAATCCCATGGTGGTTTCTCACTTTGAATCCAGTCAACCATTCTCAATTACCGGTACATTAACGAACAACGTGTACACAATTACATCGCTGAGTCCAGATTACTCCATACTAGTATCGGGGTTAGGTAGAGTAATTACTAGTGGTTTACTGTATGGATCAATGTGTAGAACGCAGGCAATACTAGACCTTGGGTTACAAGCCGAGAAAATACCAGTTATCGCAGTATCCAATCACCATGTATTAATACCAGGAGATGTAAGAGAAGATTTGAAAGCAGTTGCAACATTGCTTGGATTAGAGTACTTAGAGTATAATGACGTAGTTGAATCAACGGCTTGATTTAAACATATGGATTTTTCCTAATAATTCATTTGATTCAATTTCAGTAATTTCCAAGCGATCTCCTCGACGTGGGTTCTCACATCAAGGTTGAATAATCTACTTATCTCGCCTACTACTGATTCCATGTTATTAGAGAACGGTATGTGCCCTAAATAAATTAAACCATGTTTCCCAGCGTAATCTAGTAGCGAACCGTGGCCCATGTTTTCAATTAAATATATTTCATTGTAACCGAGCTCCTTCAGAATCTCAATTATTTTCTCCGCGGAATGCATAGAGAGAAGGTTCGGCGTAGTTACCACTATTGGTTTTAACACTTCTTTTAAGTCATATAGTAAATCTAAGTGTTCATCCCCTATACCTGGCGGTGTGTCAATGTATAGTACACTTACATCTCTCCAATCGATTATTGACAACACCTCCCACAATGCATTCCTTGCTGATAATCCGCGGAGAGCCATTGACCTATCTCTGGTATACGATACTATTGTGAAATAGTATAAGTTAACGTGAGCTCTGTATGGTAAAATCCCTTTTTCTTCAACGTATTTTACTTCTTCGGGTTTTAAACCAAGGATCACATGAGTGGATGGATTAACGAAGTCTAAATCTATTAACCCTGTTGGACAATGCAAGTTGCTAGTGTATAGTGCTAGAAGAGTTGAAACAGTTGTTTTACCTACGCCTCCCTTACTACTGATAACAGCGTAAACTCGTCTTAGTTTCCTCAAGTTTTGAACAGCTTTTAGTATTCTTGGATCTCTACTCATAGTCTTCTATCACCACTTCTCCAAGGCCTCTACCCTTCAAAATCTCATAGTCCACACTTCCGCACTTAGGGCACCTGTAATAAGCATATATTGATTCAGGTAAGAAGTGTATTGATTCACGCAAGTCTTCATTGACGCTAGTTGTATCTATACTCCACTCAAATCCGCATCTATTGCATTTTAGAACTGGCTGCTCCTCCAATATCTCAATGTTATCTACTTTAATATTATATTCTTTAAGTAACTCGTTGAGCGCGAAACTCAGTATCTCTTTATCTATGGATTGAAGTGCGCCAATTCTCACTTTTATTCTACGTGCTTTCCGGACACCTTTATTGGAAACATACAGTACAATTGACTCCGCGAGAGCCCATTCATGAACCATACATGTATCCACCACGAATATTTTAAAATAAATATATTATTTAATATTGAGGTGTCATTGATGAGTAGTCGTTCAAAGAGTAGTCGGATCGAGGGCTTCTACAAGCTTCCACTAGATGAGAGAATTAAAATAGTTAAAGAATGGGCTAATTTAACAGACGAAGAAGTAAGTATTCTTTCTAATCTCGGTAATTTACCACGTGATATTGGAGAGCGGATGATCGAGAACGTCGTAGGTGGAATGACTTATCCATATGCAATAGCAGTGAACTTTCTCATTAATGGTAGAGATTACCTTGTTCCAATGGTAATCGAGGAGGCTAGCGTTGTAGCCGCAGCTAGTAACGCTGCTAAAATGTTGAGACACGATAAGGGAATAATTGCTTTAGCTGGTCCACAAGAAATGATTGGGCAAGTACACATTGTTAACGTTACCGCACCTTACTCTAAAGCCGCTAAAATATTAGAGCATAAAAGCGAAATACTTGATTACGCTTCGCAACAGGATCCTATATTATTAAAGCAGGGAGGGGGCCCAAGAGACTTAGAAGTCAGAGTTATAGATACAAGGAAAGGAGCAGCAATAGTAGTGCACTTAATAGTCGACGTAAGAGATGCCATGGGCGCTAACGCTGTAAATACCATGGTTGAATCCATTGCTCCAATATTGGAAAAATTAACGGGTGGACAAGCTAGGTTAAGGATTCTATCTAATTACGCAACGAGAAGAATAGTTAGAGCATGGGCTAGGACACCAGTTGAAAACGTCGGTGGATTAGATGTAGCCAGGAAGATAGAGGAAGCAAGTATTCTCGCTGAAGCAGATCCATACAGAGCTGTGACACATAATAAGGGAATAATGAATGGGGTTATCGCAGTTGCTCTAGCAACTGCTCAAGATCACCGGGCCATTGAAGCAGGTGCCCACGCGTATGCTTGTAAAATGGGCATATATAAGCCCCTTAGCACGTGGGAAGTCGACGAAGAAAACTTCCTCTGCGGATACTTGGAATTACCATTGCAAGTCGGAATAGTTGGTGGCGCTACAAGAGTTCACCCAATAGCTAGGATATCACTGAAAATACTGGGGGTTTCATCAGCTAAAGAACTAGCTGAAGTAATGGCTGCAGTGGGTTTGGCTCAAAACCTAGCAGCGTTGAGAGCGCTTGTAACCGAGGGCATACAGAAAGGACACATGAAACTACATGCAAGAAACCTGGCGATCATGGCTGGTGCTCAAGGGGAATTAATAGATAAAGTAGCGGAGAAGATGATCAAGGATGGCAGAATAAGGTATGACTACGCTAAGGAACTAGTTGAGAAAGCTCTACATGGAGAACCATTATAAAACACTGTTCTAAGGTAACTGATGCCTCATGTACAGTAATCAAGCTAATTTAGTGAAGACGTTAAGGGATAACTTGAAGGAATTGAAGACTATATTTAGAGGAAATGTTGGAGCAATAGCACTATCCTGGTTGTTGTTCTCGCTCACGGGTTCCCTAATAAACCCGTTTTTCGCCAAGTACGCGAAGGACCTTGGAGCTGGCGACTACGATGTTGCATTAATGCGTAGTCTAGGTATGTTAGCATTAGCGGTTTCACTCATACCTGGAGGTATTTTAACTGATTACCTTGGCCGCGTAAAAGTCATATTAATTGGTACAGGTTTAATTTCAATAATGCAATTCCTCTACGCGTTCTCCCCGGATTGGAGGTTTCTAACAATCGTATACGTAGTGGATACCGCTGCTCACTTTTACCAACCAGCGTTAACAGCTATCGTTATGGATTCACTTAATCGAGGAGAAGAATTCAAGGGTTTCCTCGGCTTAAACATCGTCAGTACCATACCAGGTTTATTCATGCCAATAATAGGCGGATTACTATACGATGAGATAGGAGTCACTGGTGTAAGATTAGGGTTTCTTCTGCAAGGCATCGTCGCTATAATAGTATTATTACTAAGGATTAAAGCTCTCAGAGAAACATTTATTCCAAGAGACAAAGACCTTAGTAGAATAATACTGGAACTTGCTGGTTATAGGGGTATATTATCTAAGGCACTGAAACTATACGTATTTACTTCAATACTGTGGCAGGTAACAATGGGAGTATATAATACTTATATGTCTCTGTACGTCGTAGATGTATTGAAATTAACTAAGTTGACTTGGGGCACAATATCAGCGTTCTCAACGCTTGGAACAATATTATCATCTCTTTATCTCGTTGGAGCTAAAGTAAACATTGAGAAATACTCATTCCAATCAGCTATAGTGATCTCGACGTCATTACTCGCTCTAGCTGTGCCATCTTACATTAGTAACAACTATATAAAAATAGGGTTACTCGTAGTTATCTCACTCGTCATTAGCATTGCTTCAAATATATTAGGATCAACTATTTCAGCTATGTTGACTAAAATACTACCCGTGGAAATACGTGGAAGAGCTATCGGTATTCAGAGGCTTCTGGATAACATAGGTGCTTCAATAGCTTCACAAGTAGCTGCAGCATTTTACATAATCCTCGGTTACGATGAGTCATTCATATCATCTGGTTTAATTGGATTAATGAGTTGCATTTACTTATACTTCATCTTATTAAGAAAACTGTAGCAAATGAGGAAACACAGACAAGTAACTGCATGATCGCAATGGTTTTAACCACGTCGGGTTCATAACATTTTCCCTTTACTTTACGCACTATTTTTATTGCCAAGTGAGTTAAACTATAAGTTTTCTCGTATGGTGGTAGAAGACTACCATCTGATTGTACTTTGCCGAAGTTTTCTTTATATACGCCGTTCAATAATCCGCGAATAAATAGGAATAACTCAACAAAATATAGTGTAAAAGATAGTATTGCGTATTTTTCGAAATTCCAGTATACAGCTAGTGATGCATAAAATGCTCCAATTCCATATGTGAACGAGTTACCTGGAAAAGCTTTAGCTGGATACTTATTGTAGAGTAAGTAAAATATTAAAATAGCAACTATAACGGGTGAAACCACGTACACTGCGTAAGTTCTCCCAGTTAAGTAGCAGAGTATCGAGGCTGAAGCAAGTAGAATTAATCCCTGCAAGGACTCTAAGCCATTGTACCCTGCTATCATGTTGAATGCGTTGCTAGCACCCAGTATTCCGATTGGAACGATTACAAGCGGGTAAATTAAGCCTAGATCCATTACACCTATGAATGGAAGCTCAACAGTGCTTGTACCTGCTTTAACTACAACTAATGGTATTGATATCGGTATTGTAAATAACACTCTCTTAGCTGGACTAATACCCTTCTTCCAACCCAGGATATCATCAAAGAACCCCAGTAACCCAGCTAGAAGCAGAGTCATAGATATCGACATTATTGGCACAAGATCAGATCTCATATCACTGTAGGTCTCAAGCGCTATGTAAGCTAATATCCCGAACACCGAGGATAAAATAACTAGAATTCCACTTGCTTCAACCGAATAGTGTTCACCTGGTTTATTCATGTCTTTCCCTAGGAAACCCAACCTGGGAGCTGTTCTCAACCACCAATCCATTAGAATTTTCATAGATAAAGCTGATAACACAGCTGGTAGAAGGAACTCCATGATCATCAGTTTACACCTTCTTCCCGCCACTGTGTGTTGAAGATAGCGTAGATTTCCTGAGCTCTTTTCTCACCGATACCCTCAACACTCATCAACTCGTGCACAGACGCGTTGGCAATGTTTCTTAGTGTTTTAAATTTCGCCAAGAGTCTCCGCGCTAAGATCGGCCCCACGATTCCCTCAGCAACATAGAGTATTCTATCCTCGAGGCTCATTGGTTTCTTCTCTACGCGCATCCTCATTATTTTCTTATCTTCAGTTTTACCTAGGCTTTTCGCTTTAGCAATGATCCATGCTATGGTAGCGTCTTTGTGAGGAGTATATATGATGGGTATGTTCATGTCTAAGACTAATTCATCCATTACTCTGAGAATACTCTGAATTTTCCATCCCCTATATTTCTCTAATTTCTCCAAAGATCCCTCTACTATTATTAATGGTTTATGACTATCCATTAAGGCTGCCTCCTTCAGTAATCTACTTTGATCCCATATCCTACCATCCCTAATACTGTTAGCGAAATCATCAGCTGTTTTACGCTCGACTAGTATGCATTGTTTATCAGGTGGAGCTAATAGTAGAAAATCACCTGCAGGTAATTCCTGAACAGCTACTCTTATACCCTCACTGGTTAAAGCAACTCTAAACTCAGGATGTTTAGCATCCTCCCTGCTATCGATAATTACGTCGACTGGTACCAGTAGCTTAACTGACAATTCTCACACCGTGAAAGCTCTTCAAGTACTACTACACGGATTCCATATATCTAGCGAGGAGTTATATAAGCATATCAAAGATTATTTAATGCATAGATTTAGTCCTATGTAGAAACACTATACCGGTGAAAGCCAACACAATTAAGCAAACCATCAACAACATAACTGGTACTGATTCCCAGTCTCGACTAATTTGCTCAATGGTACTACTAGTAGCTAGTTTACTGCTGTTGATCACCAATGATTTATTCGTTGTTGATTGTGTGGCATTTCCATACACTATAGTATAATTAGTGGTTTCCTCAATGGAGGTTGTACTAGTTGAAGCACTTGTCGTGTTATTCACAGATTGTTCCTCCAGTAGTTTATTGAAGAACTCGTAAATTTTACTGGGTTGAAGCATAGCTCCAATGGTTTTGTTGAATTCATTTTCACTCAGTATAGCAATTGCTTGTTTAGCTTTCAAAGCTCTATGAAGATCCAAGAATTCCTCCACTTCCTTACTTGAAACACTCGTATTCCTTGTGTATCCTTCAACTATTATAGGGTTCAATAAGAGCGAACCAGCGAGTAGATCAAGCGACAACCAACCATAACCAGGTATATAAGCCACTGCGAAGGCGTGGGGACCATTATTTAAGTAATAATAAGTTACGTTTTCAACTGTGATATTGTATTTGAATTCCCTTATGTAAACATAACCTGATACTAATGCTGCCGGTATATCATAGTAGTTTAATAGTTCCACGAGAACTCTTGACATGTCATCGCAGTCTCCTCTACGAGTCTCAACGACTTCTTCAATTGTCTTAGGTACCGCGCCTGGGTCATATTTAATGTACACGCTATATATAAAGAGAGCAGCTGTTGAAGCTAACCCTATTCTAGTAGCATTCGAAGGGCTAAATCCATATTGATGGTTAAACCATGACTCATAAGCGGGAACCACGACCTCCACGACCTTTGGGTTAGGGCTCATTACATATGACTCATTCACATCTCTTGGAATAATTGTTTCACCCGGTGTTCTCACCCTTGGATCAAGCAAAGAGGTTTTTATGAGACCCAGGGATTCATTTAATGGTTTACTACATACTGTGACTCTTGATAAGAAGAATCCTTCAAATGATTTATTGTAATCTACTTCGAATTTGTAAGCGTCCACGGATTCATCGTATACTACATTATATTGAAATATGTGTTCGACTCTTTGCTCAAATCCTTCGCTCAGAGAAAGGTTTACGGGTGTTTCAAGATATAAAACATCGCTTATAGTTGAATTATATACTCTAATACCATTAATGAAATATAATGTATAGCAATCAAAGTTACCGGTGCTTCCAAGTAGTTCAGAGCATACATTAAACAATATCAGGGGGTTGAACACAAGGAACATTATTAAAAGCAATGATGAAACATACTTCCACGTATTCAAAATTACACCTTGCAGATAATTAAATTCGTTACCTAATAAAAATATCTAGTACAACTTGGTGTGTACGGGGTCCAACATTCCTTATTTTTCTTACATTGTGAATACAATAATCTATTACTCCAATCTCCTTCATCTTCTCCGCGAGGATAAGCATGGATTTCTCCCTCCAGTGTTCACCTTTACTTGTGAAAACATGTAGGTAAACGTGGACCCATCCTCTCCTATTCTTCAAAGTTTTCAAAGCATAAACCAGGTAGTCTATAGCTAACTCCGGGTAAGGCATTAATACACGGTCCGCTGTGTTCAATAAGTGTTTTTCAATAATGTCTTTAGCGTCGCCAAGTAGAGGCACAACAATGTTTTCAACTTTGTTCAACTTAACGTTTTCCACCATGAACTGGTATGCGTGAGGATTTATGTCAATACTGTAAACTCTAGCTGGTTTCGCGTGTTTTGCTATTATAATACTGAATAAGCCTACTCCAGCAAACATGTTTACAATTACTTCTCCTGGTGCAATAAGCCTCGCGATCCTAATGTGCTCGTAATTTAAACTAGGTGATATGTACGCTTTGGAGATGTCAAGTTTAAAGATGCATCCATGTTCCCTATAAATCGTTGTACTTCTTTCCTCCCCGGCTAACCAGATATATCTCCTTAATCTATATTCTCCCTCCACGCCTGGCATTGCTGCCCACACGCTTTTAACGTATGGTAGCCTTTTAGCTAATTCCTCTGCAAGAGGTTTAAGATCCTGTGGATTCATTCCTAGAGGTGTTCTAATTAGTGCGATGTCTCCAACGAACTCAACTCTCTTCCAGATCTTCTCAGCGAAGTCTTCGCCAATTAATTCCAGGGCAATCTTCTTCAGTAAACTACCCCTAGTCATTTTCCTCTTCCCAGATACATTGCACAGTGTTCTCTTATCACACAACTAGAACAAGTTGGTTTCCGGGCTTTACATGTTTTTCTACCATGCGTTATTAATAGCAGATGTAACGATAGATAATGTCTCGGCGTAGTGTTCTCCATCCAGAATCTCCTGATAGATTCATAGTTTCTTTTAGTGATGAAACCCATTCTAAGCGTTATTCGCGTTATATGCGTGTCAACTGGAAAAGATGGAGCACCATACTTCATCAATAATATAACATCAGCTGTTTTAGGTCCCACACCAGGTAAACTCATTAAATAACGTCTAGCTTCTTCGTAATCACCTCGGGAAATCAGATCCAATACTACTTGCTCTGGGTTAATTGACTTAAAAACCGTGGCTAAATCCCTGATTTTCCTTGACCTCTGGTACTGCATACCCGCTGGTTTAATTAATTCAGCTAATTCATCTACACTAATGCTTAAAACTTTCTCAGGTGTTATTGAGCCAACTTTACTCACTATATTACCGTAAGCTTTCCAAGCGTTTTCATCACTGGTGTTCTGACTGAGCATAACTGCTACCAATAGCTCGAATAATCCTTGATCACGTAGCTTTGGAGCAATGTACTCATCTATCTTTAATTCATATATCTCCGAGAGCTTCCTGTGTATTACATCGCCGATCATCGCGTTTTCCTCCCAGAATCTATGATTAATTATTGTGTATAAACAACTAATACTGATTCAAGAAAAGTTCTCTATGCTTAAAAGACATAATTCGTCTTTGAAAACGCGTTAACTATGATTAATTAAATTAGAGAAATATAATACTTATTGTGCTCGAAAAGCAGCAGAAATACTATGGATATGCTCGCTCTCTGAACCTGGGGAACGGTATCGTTTCCCTTATGTGATCCAATCCCGTAATCCACATCACGGCTCTCTCTATTCCTAAACCGAAACCACTATGAGGGACACTACCATATTTTCTAAGATCTAAGTACCACTTGTACTCTTCAGGGTTTAATCCCTGCTCTATTAGTCTCCGATAGAGAGTTTCGTAGTCGTCCTCACGTTCTCCACCACCTATTATTTCACCATAACCTTCTGGGGCAAGCAAGTCGAAACCTAAAACTACGTTTGGTCTAGATCTATCCAGCTTCATGTAGAAGCTCTTAATTTGCTTAGGGAAGTGAGTTAGGAATACCGGGGTATCGAATTCCAGTGTGAGAGCTCTTTCCTCGTCTGCACCCAAATCATCCCCCCACTTGATATTGATGCCTTTCTTCTGCAGTATTTCAATTGCTTCATCATACTTTATTCTCGGATACGGTGTACTAGTTGCTTTTTTCAGTATTTCAATGTTTCGTCCAAGTTCAACTAGTTCGCTTCTCCTCTCCTCTAGTACTTTCTCCACGATATACGCTACAAGTTCCTCTGCTACTCGCATCATATCATCCATATGGTACCATGCGGCCTCAGGCTCCAAATGCCAGTATTCAGCTAAATGCCTCCTTGTCCTAGATTTCTCAGCTCTGAAACTAGGAGTTAAACTAAAGACTTTTTCTAGAACATATATTAATGCCTCAAGGTACAATTGGGCGCTCTGACTTAGATAAGCCTTGGATCCAAAGTAGTCTAGTTGGAAGAGAGTTGCTCCGCCCTCGCATGCTGAAGCCGTAATTATTGGTGGAGTTACCTCCCACCATCCATTACTAGTAAAGTACTCTCTACCAGCTCGTAGAACAGTATGCTTTATCTTGAATATTTTAGCGTATTTTGGACTCCTAATCCATAAATGCCTGTTATCGAGTAAGTACTCTACTCCTTCACCGCCCTTAATTGGAAAATCTCGACTATAACCAATTATTTTGAAATCATCAGCTTCTACCTCGTATCCTCCAGGCGCTTTATCTGATTTTTTCAAGATACCGCACGCGATCACGCTTGCCTCTAACCCTATATCCTTCAATTCATCTACCAGTGCTTCACCAAGTTTTGAAGCATCCACAACTACTTGTATAGTGCCAGACGAATCTCTCACTCTAACGAAAGCTTTTTTCCCTACAACGCTTCGCCTATATATCCATCCACGAATACACACTCTTTTATCCACGCAATCATCTCTCATAATGTCTTCCACATAGACGAAGTCCATGTAAATCATGCCTCGTTTAATTTCTAAGCTACTACGTTGTTTTAATACTTAATCAATACGCGTTGAATAATCAAAGAACATTATTAGCTCCATGAACAAAGCAAGTATTCCCTGAGAAAAATCATCATGTAATTCGAGAACAAGTGATCATCATTTAAACACTTCAAGGTAGTTTCCTAGCCATTACGTAAGCGTCTTCGCCATCTAGATAATAGTTTTTCTCTACTTTGATTTTCCTGTAACCTAGTTTCTCGTATAGAGTTATAGCAGGCGTGTTTGAAACCCTGACCTCGAGGTATGTTTCACTACACTTATACTCCTCGTACATTGTTTTCATCGCGTATGCCATTAAAGCGTAGCCAAGGCCTTTTTTCCTGTGGTTTTCGAGGACAGCTATACTGACTACGTGACCGCTTCTAACTAGGAAAAGCTTAAAAAACCCTGGTTTTATCTCCACTCTATTCATGATATATCCAGCTATTTCACCATCAGGCGACTCAGCGACATAGAATGCTTTACCCCAGTTTTCGAGTAAATCCTCGTAGAATGAGCGAGGGTAATGTTCTGGCAAAGCAACCATATTTATTCCTATAACTTTGTCGATATCGTCTGAGGTTGCATTACGTATCCTGTATCCAGGAGCTTTTTCAGCCAGTTTTCTCTGCGCTTCATTATATATATTGTAAATATTCAACTCTTCCATAAATACCCCTTATATACTAATATGAGACAGGGATTTATTATGGAGTATGGGGAATCGAGATCCATTGAGTACCTTGGGGCAGCTGTTTACCAGCCATTAACTAATAAGAAGATCATTCTAGGCGTAACAGGTTCTTCATCAATTTACAAATCCATAGACTTAGCTAGAAAGCTCATTAGAATAGGTGCAAGCGTTAAAGTCATCATGTCCAGGTTCTCCACGAGATTCATAGGACCTGATCTGTTTCAGTGGGCTACTGGCAGTAAACCATACTGTGAAATGACTGGTGAAACAGAGCATATTGATCTCGCAAGATGGGCCGACGCGATGATCATTGCTCCTGCAACTCTGAACACTATGAGTAAACTAGCACACGGTATCCTCGACGAGTTATTAACACTAACAGCCGTCACGATGATGGGAGACGGTAAAAAAGTATTAGTCGTACCTGCGATGAATATCAGGTTAATGAACTCTCCTCACTTTAAGAGAGCAAGCGTGATTTTAAAAGAACAAGGTGTTATCATCATTCCTCCATTAATAGAAGAAGACAAAGCGAAGTACCCACCCATAGATGATCTAGCACACTGCGTAGATGCAGTTGTCAATAGGGGAAGAGACCTCGAGGGATTAAAAGTCCTAGTAACAGCTGGAGCTACACGCGAATACATAGACCCCGTCAGAGTCATAACTAATCCAAGCTCGGGACTCATGGGGGTCTTAGTAGCTAGAGAAGCAGCGTGCAGAGGAGCAGATGTAACCCTAGTTCACGCTAATATGACCGTTAACCCTCCTTACTTAACTAAGAATATTCGAGTTGAAACAACAACGGATATGGCAAATATCGTCAGGGGTTTAACGGAAAAAGTTGAATACGACATCGCTGTATTCGCTGCAGCGCCAGTTGACTACAAGCCTATTCAAGTAAGCAAAGTGAAAATAGAAACAAGGAAGAATCCTCATTTAACCCTGGAATTAGAGGCAACACCTAAAGTAATAAAAAACATAGCAAATAAACCACGCGTATTAATAGGTTTCGCGGCTGAAACAGCTCAAGGAGAACAATTAGTTGAGAAAGCCAGGGAGAAATTACTAGATTATGGATTAGACCTAGTAGTCGCAAACAACATTTTATCCGATTTAGGTGGCTTCGGCAAAGAGTTCCTCGACGCTTATATTCTAGGCTCCGGTGGCGATGTAGCATCAGGTCTCCTAGCGAAATACGAGGTGGCCAGGATAATTCTGGATCAAGGATTAAAATACCTGGAGTCGAGGAGACTTAACTAAAGATCACTTTTAGAACTTCCAGAGGAGATCCAAAGGCCTCGTAGATTCTACCAGCGTAGTTCTCCCTTATCTCCGAAATGAACTTAGTTAACGTATTTAACACTTTTCCATCCAGAGGTGTATCCAAGGGTCTCGGTTGATAGTAGTCCAGTCCTTTAATAATGCTCGTTGCAAAAATCCATAATAGTTTATCGATTTTTCTACCCTTAACTGGTACTATTGATGCTCCAGTAGAGCTAAAAGAAGTATAAGTCACATATATTTCATCAATAGCGACATCGAATTCGTAGAATTCATTCCCCATGTATTGATCCAGATCCAATATATCGTATCCATGCCTAGTTTTATTAGTCCGTGGAATATTTACGCCAAACAAGCTTCTAACAGCTGGGTCAAAAACCAGTACTCTCGTACCGTTGACAGCAATCAGTTTCTTCTCCTCGATTTTCACCACGGTGTTCTCCGTTGAGTAAACATTGTAACCTCTACTTACAGCAATTGAGGCCATCGTGCTTTTACCCGTGTGAGGAAAACCAAGTAGTAATACGTTCTTATTCCCGGAGGATATCACAACGGAGTCCGTTAGCATTATAAGGCCTTTCTTCGCTAGACTTCTAGCTAGTACCTGGAGTATGAAAAATATAGGCGACTCATTAACGTATGGTTCCGGTGGATCTCCTTTAACCACGTAGATGTCTCTTCCATGCTCGGAGTAACTTGTGGTTAGTACTTCAAAGTCTCCATCTTTCAACCAGTATATTGTTGAATCAGTGGTTGAACAATCCCCAGATAACCTGAATGCTGGTAGATAACGCTTAGCAAACTCCGATTTCAAAGATGATTCTAGTTTTCCAGGGTCCGCGACATTTATTTCTATACATGCATCTAGTATTTTAATTCTAAGCATGGTTTACCACTTTAACATTTATGAGTTCATGGTCTACGAAAATATATGTTAGATGCTTGATATACTAGTTCTGTTGATTATTTTCCCAATTATTTTCGTTAAGCTCTTAACTAATACTTACAATGCCCAAAAGAAATGATCAATTATTTAACGACAGAATTCAATTGCCAGTTTGGATTCGTAGAGGGTTTTTAACCTGTTAAACAAATGGTATACTGCTTCTTGTAGTACTACATTGTTATCATATTGCTTTATGATTTGCTCGAGTTCGCTAGGTGACTTATCTTTGAGCTTTTTCGCCTTCTCGATCATTAATGGTAGAGCTCTAACCAAGTTGTCTACTATCGTGATAGATGCAGCCCGCGCTGTTCTCGACAAAGGATTTAAATCTATTGCTATAACAGTCTTACCCATTCTACGGAGAGCTTCTGTTCTATCACCATCCTCGAGTGGCACTAGTACAACATCTGCTACTAGTATCCCCCTTGGACTAACGCGTCTTCGCTCACTGAACAACTCTGGTATCGTTGCAGATGCGTCTTCGCCTACACCTAATACCTCAGTTGCTCCATGCTCTTTCAACCATTCAGCGATGGCTTCCTCTCTCTCCCTTGTTCTATAGAATAAATTTACTTCTATTTTAGCGTTCACGTTCTTAGCTAGTTCAACTATTTCCCTAGGCGCTAATGCTGCTGTATTACCATTAACAGATATAACTGGGTATTTTGCGAGTAATAGTGCTGCAACAGCTGCCTCTATTGCTTTAACAGCAAATGGTTGAGTAATCTCACCTAATAAGTAGTCGAAGCATTCGCCGCGTCCATGCGCGATCAATCCTTCCTCTACGACTAGTTTTCTCTTGAACCCCTCTACGAGTTTTTCCCGTATTAGTAGACTATTCCTCCTCGGATGATTAGCTGGTATATTCAACTGTAACACCCATGTGCGATATAGTTGCATAGTGAGTTTTAAATCCTCTATTGTTGAGTACTTCGATGACATCGTTAATGTAGCTTTTCTCAACCCAGATTATTAACGCGGATTTCTTCAAGTAGTAATCTATCACTCCGCGGAGTCCACTCAACACGTTGTTTAATAGCTCGTAATTAAATAACTTGCTCGTAAAACACCTTGAATACTCGAAAAACATTGACACATCCTCTGTTTCAATGATTTTTCCAAGGAGTTTCTCGCCGAGAGCCACCGTCTCCCTGCTCATTCTACTTAACATCATGGGAGTCGACTCCATTTCACTTAGACTCGTTATCACCAAGTGGAGTTTTTCCCTAGGTATAACTCTGTATGCTGATCCCACTCCAGGAGCACCCGGTTTAACTCGGATTGCTAATCCACCCGTATACTCAGCTATGACGTCCCCTAGCCCGGTCTTATTCTCAACTTCTAGGACATGGGCTTTTTGTAGTGCTTTTAACGAAGGCTTGTTCGCCAATAAGTATGAGCCAAGTGCGTGTGCTATCAATATTCCCGCTGATACCCCGAATCCTAATCCAAGATCTATGGGAGAAATAATTTTGGTCTCAGTTCTTAGACCAGTTTCAAGACATATTTTCTCGGCGAGATCATTGAATACTTCGCGATTATTGAGTAACACTCGACAAGGTCCTCGAACCACATATGCTTCCATGTAAAGCGATAGATTTAACCCTGCTCCAATACTGCCGGATTCAAGTGAGTTAGTTCCGTAGTATGGTACCCATATACCAGAGACATGTGAAGGAATTATTATCTTCAAGGAGACACCATTATAAAAACTAATTCTTCAAGTATTTCTCAATAATAGTTGGAAGCAGTAACCATCCGTGCTCAAGTATTCCCAATGAACCCCTCATGCAGTTTTTCTCTGTGAATTTTTCAATGTTATCTGGTAATAATCCGGGCATGTAGAACAGTATTGGAACAGGGTCATCTGTATGTGTTTTCTTAGAGGGAGGAGTCGCGTGATCAGCTGTAACTATGATCGCATATTTATCTAGGTAACTTAACAATGGTTGAACATAATACTTATCTATTTCTTCGATTTTCTGTTTCTTCAATTCAGGTTTCCCATCGTGGCCAGGTTCATCTGGTCCCTTTAAATGAACATAAACTACGTCGTGTTTCTCAAGCGCTTTCAACGTGGTATTTAACCTTTTCTCATAATCCACTCTCGGGTCTCCTGTAGGAGGCTCTAATGGAATAACTTCTGCGCCAAACGCTCTTCCAATCCCAATTTCAACGGGCATTTCAGCTAATAATGCAAACCTGCAATTATACTTAACTCCTAGAGGAGTAGCCTTAGGTATACTTCCACCAGCGTCTCTCAGAAGTAAGGCGTTTGCAGGTAGTAATTTATTCTCAACTCTCTTAATGTTAACGGGGTGTTTATCTAAGATTTCAACCGCTTTCTCGAAGAACGCATTAGCTATCTCTGCTGCTGCTTTCGATTCCTCGCTATTATCAAGCGGTGTTATTGGCTCTACGTATGGCTTGGGGTTTTCAACAGCAATACTGACCAAGCCTTTCCGCTGGTATGCTGGATCATTATTACTAACCATTGGTGATAATTTCCTCGTCCTGCTACCTATTACTACTACTGCTCTATGACCTATTGTAGCTACAACTTTAGCGTATCCTTGATGAATACTTATCTCCATGTTGTCTAGTGCTCTGGCTAGCTCTCTCGCTTCACTTGTTGATAGATTTCTGCCAACTCTTCTATCAATGATTTTACGAGTAACTGGGTCAATAGTCGCGAAATTCGCTCTGAAAGCGACTTCATATCCTTCTCTTATATTTAAGCCAGCACCAAGCGCTTCAATGGGGCCTCTCCCTGTATAAACCTCGTGTGGATCATATCCAAGTATAGATATAACGGCTTCATCGCTCTCCGGTGCGATTCCTTTTCCAACAGTGTACATTAATCCACAGATGCTTTTCCTCGCTAATTCATCTAATCCCGGTTTATCAGCTAATTCAAGCGTGGTGACTTCATCGTTAATACTATCCGCCATTCCATCTAACACTAGGTAGAGTAACCTATACTTCATAATCAACCCCTTAACTTTAATCAAATCGCTCAGGATTAATAACACTTCATAAGATTAATTAAGTAAATGAGGAGTGAAGGTGAGTACTTGATTGTATTCCGCTGTACTGGTAAAGGACCTATATAAGGTTTACAGTAGGAGTACAATTGCACTGAATGGTTTATCATTTGAAGCTAAACCGGGGGAAATATACGCATTAATAGGGCCGAATGGTAGCGGTAAAACAACTACTTTAAGAATTGTAGCTACTTTAATTAAACCAACAAGAGGTTTAGTGGAGGTATTTGGAGTCAACGTGGTTAAAGATCCATTGAAGGTTCGAAGTCTAATAAATTACCTACCCGAGGAAGCTGGAGCTTATAGAGATTTATCCGGAGAAGATTTCATAAAATTCATGCTCTCAATGCGATATAGAGAACCCGAGTTAGAGAAAGCGGTTGAAGAAGCAGTAAGTATTAGTGGTCTGGGTAGAGAGTTAAAGCGCCCTGTTAGAACATACAGTAAAGGCATGAAGAGAACACTAGCTTTAAGCGTTGTTTTAGCTAGTAAACCAAAACTACTAATACTCGATGAACCAACAGCAGGACTAGATGTTGAAAAAGCATTATTTGTCAGAGAGTTAATTAAGAAGTATAATAGAGAGTTCGGCGTAACCGTTCTACTTAGTAGTCACAATATGCTTGAAGTCGAGTACCTTGCCCACAGAGTGGGCATCATATACAGAGGAAAACTCATTGGTGAGGGAACCCCGAGAGAAATAAAAGAATCACTAAACGCTGAAAACCTAGAAGAAGCATTCGTTAAACTTAAGGCAAAGGTGTAAAACCATGGTTTTAACTCAACTAGTTAAAAGAGAAATAAAAGCGTTCCTCAAGAACCCTGGTTTCATTATATCTCTAGTGATACTATTCGCATTCTACGCTGCTATGGGAGGAATAATGCGGAGAAGCGCGGAGGAAACCCAGAGAATAATTCTCCAATCGAATATAGGCCTCGTTGTTGAAGATAACACCGCATTCGTGCAAGAGCTCGTTAAAACAATTAATGAGACCCTGGGCGGAAGAGTAAAAATTTATTCAAATATAAGAGAAGCGGTAGAAGACACTGGAGTAGGATTATTGATCCCAAGAGGATTTACTACAAATATAACCAATAATTTAACAACGTTATACTTGTCAAGCATGGTGAAAATAGATTCACCATCAACAACCATAGTGCAAGCAAAGACTAGTATACTGAGTCAACTCGCTAGCTTAATAGAGCACATTCTACCATACGTAGTGAGCAAGACATTGGGATATGAAATCAGTGGAGAGTACATGGTATCTATACATGGATCCGCATTATTCTATGGTCGAGAAGTGGATTCAGCGCTGCTCATGGGGTTCCTCACGTTTATAACAATGCTACCATTACTAGTGGGCATACTTATTGGTACTAATGCAGGATACGCGGCTCAACTAGTTGCATATGAGAAACTCGAGAAAGCCTTCGAGATGCTACTTGCACAACCCATTAAGAGAAGCAGTATTGTTATAGCGAAAATAATCGGCGCATCAGTAGCTACAATAATTTACTCCGCTGTTATCTTAGCTAGTATATTTATATTAGCATTAGGCTCCATACCGGGAGAAGTTCAATCAATTGATAACAGTGTAATAACTAGCTCCATAACAGAGCTTTCAAGGCAGTTAGGACTCGATGTAGCGTTTCACTTCATCGTTTCCATAGCGATAGCGTTAATCCTAGGTTTACTTGAAACAGGTTCACTGGGTATAATACTAGGTTCAATGGCATCGGATGAGAGAACAGCGGGTTTATTGATTACGCCAGTAATGTTCCTCTATCTTGGTTTAGCATTCGCATTCACTTTCATTGGATTCCAAGTTAATATAGCTACATCGGTTCTAGCGGGATTCATAGTTTTACCTTTACCCATGGTTTACATGCTATCACTAATATCAGGTGAAACAATCTACATAGTGGTATCTCTTGCATCAAGTATAGCAGTATGCATATTGTTAACCTCGATAGCAGTATTCCTGTTCAATAGAGACATAGTTGTTCTAGGGCTCAGAATTCGTCTGAGAAGAGAATGAATTAAAAAACATAGGTTATCCGCGCAAATACTCGGATGATTATTGGATCTGTTTTGAACATTAAAAAGCTATACAAATCAACTAATAGAATTCTTAACGAGATATTCTCGGATTTCCAGTGGGAGATTATTGATCACGTAACTATAGTCCTCAAGTGGAAGTAGCGATATAAATGATAATAGGAGTTTTAAACGATTGACTTTTTTAGCGTCATCAAAACCTTGTCTATCCCTAATTTCCCTGTAGTATCTATTTATATCATTTATCACTAAGTCAAGAAAACGCTTTGAAACACTTGGTTTATTGCTTTTCACCTCATCATATATTAAAGCCATTTTACGCGGGAATTCTCCATAGTCAGGGATCATGGATTTGGAGCTTGATTCAAGAAGCTCCTCGTACACGAAAACAACGTCTCTCAATGGATCATCATTTTGACTTGGTTTTTTATAAATAAACCTTAAATTACTTATAGCACCGCAATTATTGCACAGGTAAATAAACGAGTCGATCTTAGAATCCATTGAGCTTTTATCCTGGATTTCTTCTCGTCTAATGAGCTGAATATTTCTACTCCCACATATAAGGCAACCTTTATGCTTAACGATTAATTGTTCCTCAATGGTTATGAGCAATGAGGGCTTCCAATATAAGGGTATAAAGTAATCTGCGTCAACCATGTTTACCTCCTCGAGTTTCCTGGGTTTAATTGGATATGGGTTCAATTATAAAGCATAATACTCATGTAGATGTTGAACTTCATGCTGATAACAGTTGTTAACTTTTTCCTCTTATAACATAGTTGTTTTTACGTTAGTCACTTTACTTCTCGTCACTTTATTCTACTAGGGGGACTACTTTTCTATTATTAGTTTAATCGTAACTGTTTAATGTTAATGCCTTAAGTTAACTCGGACATTATTCTTTTCAAGTAATATTCAAGTCGTGAATAATCTTCTGCAAGTATGTACGTGTTTGGTTCTAAACCTAGTCCCCCTTGATCGCATATTATGTTAGGAGATTCTTCGGCGGCCTTTTCTATTCCTGTCCAAAATTCTTCTTCACTCATATGTGGACCTGTTACAATAGTCTTCGCCTCAATTCTCAATAGAGCTGATTTAACGCGACTATTGCATACTATGTTAAAGCAAAACCTGATTTTGGGGTTATACTTCGATGCATATAATAAGATTTTAGCGACGTGCCTGCTGCCTCCGTATACTGGTTCACCGTAGTACGTTACGCCTTCATATACTTTAACTATTCTCCCAGTTAAACCAATTATGTCACCAATATTAGTGGGTTTCTCGGGTGCATAAACTAGGTTTGAACCTACTTCGGGTATTATTTTCTCTAATCCACGTATACTTAAAATCTTGAAGAGTACGCTCTTATAGTACTCTACTTCAGGATCCCTAAATTCTCCGGAAAAGCATATTCTCGACAAATAGTTCCTAGTGTTGCATAGGGCTCTTAGAGCCATTTGATTTATAATGGTATATGACACTACAATGAATCTCTCGTAGTTACTGTTTGCAGATGTATCTAGTAATATATTTACGTAGTGATCTATGAGTTCTCTCGGTAAACCCAGTTTTTCTAGTTCTTCATAGTACTCATCGATGGGTTTCTTCAAAATCTTACTTATCATTGGTTGCGTTACTTCAAGAAACCATGAAATCTTTCTCTGACTAACCCCCCTTCCGCTTAGTCTATGAGCTAAAATCCCTCTCATAGCTGGTAGTATTCTTGTTGAAGCCAGCTCGTGTATCAACATTCGCTAGAGCACCAATTCCACGAATACTTAATCTACTCTTAGGTTTTTCAAGTTTACTGGATACGAGGTCGGCTAAGTTCAATATCTCCCTCAGTGTACTTATTTCCCCTGAGAATATTTCCCCGTATTTCTCCATATTGTTTAGAAGATCAACTATTTTCTCGAGACTATTGAAGACGAAGTTCTTAAAGATCTCTTTGTCACCATTAGTTAAGTTCTCTTTAGCAACGAGGCGTCTAAGCATTTCAAGAGTGGAAAATGGCTCCATGCTTTTATACTTTATGAGAAGTAGTTTCACATGGGGATCTTCAACTGAGGCCCCATAGTGCTCGCTGAGAGCGCTTCTAACTGCTTCAATATCTGTAAACCGCCACCATGATTGATTAGCGGAGGAATACGATTTTTCTATAATATTATACTCTTTCTCAAGTATTCTGAGGAGATTAACAGGGTTATAGTTGAAACCGATTGTCGCTAATCTAAGTACTAAGTGCTTATAACTGAAGTCTCCTAATCTGTGATCAATATTTGGGTCTTGTGAGATATCATAAGCTGCCTTCAAAACAACTAATCCTTTTTCACCGTATTTCTCTAGAAATAACTTGATCCGTTCCCCAGCGCTAAATCCTAGCAATAAAACACCCTGATTACTAATATAGTGGTATTACAGAATATAATCGTTTTCTGTGTACACTATTTATTGGGTATTACCGATATGAGCATTGTAATTGAAGCTAGAAACATCCATAAGAACTACGGTAAAATTGAAGCATTAAGAGGAGTATCTTTAAGTATACGTGAAGGAGAGATATATGGTATTGTTGGACCGAACGGTGCTGGCAAAACAACTCTCCTAAGAATCATCTCTGGTTTAATTAAACCGACAAGTGGCGAAGTAAAAGTTCTTGGTTTAAACCCTTACACAGATTTTGATGAAACAAGAAAATATATAGGGTATTTACCAGAGGATGCGGATACCTATGATTTACTTACTGGGTATGAGCACTTTCTATTATACTTAAAACTATATAATTTGACCACTGAAAACCTGAATTACGGATTAGAGCTAGCTTCTCTGGATAAGAGAGTTCATGATTTAACCAGAGGTTACAGTAAAGGAATGAAGCGGAGACTATTATTAGCCCTAGTCTTAATGAGAAAACCTAAAATAGCTCTACTCGATGAACCAACTGCTGGATTAGATGTTCACGCAAGTCTAAAAATCAGGAGAGCGATAAAGAGATACGTTGAGGAAACAAGGGCCTCAGTCATTGTAAGTAGCCATAATATGCTTGAAATAGAGAGTCTATGTGACCGTGTTGGATTAATATTTAAAGGGAAAATAATTGCTGAAGGCCAAATCAGGGAACTCTTAGATAAGTTCTCGTCGAGAAACCTTGAAGAAGTATTTGAAGCCGCTACAGGTGAACTACATGAAGCCCTTTAACGCGTTAAAAGCCATGTTATGGAAGGAAGTTAAAGAAATTAAAAGAGATAGAAAACTCCTAATTTCAACTATTCTCCTACCACTTATATCACTACCCGCAATAGGGATATTAACAGCGCTCCTACTATACTATCAGCCTATATTCATCGCCGTAGTTAACCAAGATGTGGAAGAAGAAACTAATAAATGGTTTGTAGATAACCTAATTAGTGATCTATCATCTCGCGGATATAAAGTTGAAACAGTACAAGAACTGGATGCTGCATTAAGGAACCTTACGTTTGATTTAATAATTAAGATACCGCTCGGTTTCTCCGAGAACTTGACTAGTTTAAATAAAGTAGCTTACGTTGAGATCATCAAGCGTGCCGGTGTTTCAGGCGACAGAGTTGACCGAGCAGAACAAGACGTTAAAAATATTATTGCTTCTATTTCGAATGCTGTCTCCGAGCTGAAAATCAAGGATTTAGCTGGAAGAGCTGGATTAATTGATGTAAACGTTGATGCTATAAGAAACCCTGTTCAAGTAAAAATACCTATTTATATTGGTCCATCAGGTGAACCAGCTAAAATAGAGGATATAGTAAAACCATTTATAGCAAGACTACTTATTTTGAGCTTTACTTTCATTGTGACCCCTGCATCTACTTTTATCGTGGACGGCATTGTCGGTGAAAGAGAGCGGAAAACCATTGAAATGCTTTTATCTTCTCCAGCTGGTTTATGGGATCTTCTGGTTGCTAAACTCGTGTCATCCTCTCTAATAGGGTTAATAGCTTCACTAGCAGATATTATTGGTTTGCTTCTCTACTATGGTATACTTGTCACAGCGCTGGGAGGATGGTTCATGGCTGTTTTTGATCCTGGTTTAATAATTCTCCATGCATTCACAGCTTTTCTCACCATACTAGTAACAGTATCTATTTCACTACCTTTCATAACTAGGACGAAGGGTATTAGGACTGCTAGTAACATTGCAAGCATGTTTTCTATAATTGGTTTAGCGTTCTTCGTCGCAGGCTGGATCATAGATTTCTACAAATTACCAGAGAATATTTTGAATCCACTATTACTGGTACCTTATACTCACAGTGTACTCGTAATACAGAGCTATGTATACAGGGATTACTCTAGATCCCTAGGAAGCATTTCCGTACTAATAGTATTATCACTTATTATCATGGTTGTTTCATTAAAAACGCTGGATAGAGAAAAAGTTCTCCTAGCTACTTGAAGTATGGGATTTAATGGAGGTGTTTACATGATGATCAATAGTGATACATTCAACGCTGCTTTCAGAAATTACGTGTTTAATGCGAGGTGGTGGCCCTGGAAAGGAAGCTATGTCAACGTAGAACCGTATGTTATTGATACAACAGGAAAACTGAGCATTGTACTAATGAAAATAGGTGACGCTCTTTTCCATGTTCCATTGATGAAGACTGAGAAGATCCCGAGCGAGCTTACAGATAGAGGTTTCTGTGTCGATGACGAGTGCTTCCTTGAAGCAGAATATTCGCCGGATTACTTGAATGAATTCATGAAACTAAGGGTTTCTAAGTATGTAGAATTGTTGAGTTCTATAGAGGATATTAAAGTATACGTTGCACGTCCTCTAACCCTGGAGTCAACGAACTCCATCGCTGTTTACGAAACAAATAAAGGAACACTTGTTCTGAAGAGTTACCGTTTACTACCCGATGTTAACATAGAAACCCTTATCCTAAAACATTTAGCTCGAAAAAAGTACAAGTATATTCCAAAAGTACATGGATTATTATTCATTGATAATCTTGCATCGGGAATACTAATGGATTACGTTAAAGGCCTAGGAGATGGAGGGGCACCTTTCTACGCATCTTTACTAGATTACCTAGAAGGCAGAAAAGAGAGGTACACTATAGGTTTAGCCTCGAAACTCGGTGTAATTATAGGTGAAATGCATATCGCATTGAACACTGATTCCGAGGAAGACTTCTTTGGAGTAGAGAACGTTACTGATCGGGATTTAACTATTTGGATCAATAGAGTGGAAAAAATGTATAGTTCCGGACTTAAGAGAATCGAGAAGCTATCCATAAATCTTGAAAAAAGAGATAGGGAGGAAGTCGAGTATTGGAGGAAACTCGCTGAGGAAGCTGAGAGCATTATATATGAAGCAGTAAATTACCTTGAGAAATACACGCGCGACTTATACAAGGCTAGAACCCACCAAGATCTCCACCTCGCTCAAATGATATACGTAGGAGATGGGGAAATAGATTTCGTTATAACTGATTTCGAGGGAGAACCTGGGAGAAATCGAGAGGAAAGACTTATGAAGGAGCCCCTTCTCAGAGACATTGCTTCAATGATCAGGAGTTACCATTACTTATCTCACGCAGTTTTAATGAATAAGTTTAGCGCCTCTAGGCACGATGCATCCACTATGATGGTGAAAAACGATCCAACATTTAATTGGAGAATAAGACACGTCATCGCCATGACGTTTAGTTATATTGCTAGAGTGCATGGTGTAAACATACTTGGGTATGATGAGAACAAGATCGTGCGGAACATATGGATCTACTTGTATCCTTGGGTAGTTGAGAGAGCTGTATACGAGTTTTTCTACGAGTCACTTTATAGACCACTATGGATATCTATTCCTGTCGCTGGCTTATTGGAGGCTAGGAAGTACTTGGTTGCACCACGGATATAGATACACGAATATAAGTTAGACTAAACCTTATATAAAATCGCTGAGAACGGGTGTGTGCTTGCCAGGAATAATTCTGTTTTTCGAGGTTCATCAACCATATAGGTTGAATAGAAACATCCACTATGCATTAATGGAGAAAGCTCTCACCGGGAGAATAGAAGTCAATGATATTGAGGAAGCTATATTTGACAATGAGCTGAATAAATACGTGCTCAACAGAGTGGCTGATAGGTGTTATATTCCCGCTACAAAAATCATTATGGAAAACATTGAAATGTTCAGGAATTCAAGTAAAACATTCAAGGTGACTTTTAGCGTAAGTGGAGTTCTATTAGAGCAGGCTCTTAGATGGAGGAGAGATATCGTGGAATTATTGGATAAAGCAGTTGATACTGGAATGGTTGAATTATCGCAGCAGACATATTATCACAGCATGGTTGCATTCATGCCCTACTATGGTTTAGAGGAACTAAGAGAACAAGTCTTAGAGCACAAGAGAATTTTGAACGAGTTATTTGGATATGAACCAGTAACCGTTGAGAATACCGAGTTCACATATAATAATGATGTAGCTTGTTTCCTCAACGGTCTGGGTTACAGAGTCATGTTGACCGAGGGCGTAGATTGGGTTCTAGGTTGGCGTAGTCCAAACTACGTATACAAAGCACGAGACTGCGACTTGAGAGTCCTCACGAGAAACTATAGATTAAGTGATGACATAGGATTCAGATTTAGTGATAGAAGATGGGATCAATACCCATTAACAGCTGATAAGTACGCTGCGTGGCTTGCATCAACACCTGGAGACGTAATATTAATAGCGGTTGACTACGAGACCTTTGGAGAACACCACTGGCCTGAAACGGGTATATACGAGTTCCTTAGATGGCTACCTAGAGAAGTGTTGAAGCATAGTAACTTAGAGTTCATTACTCCAAGAGAGGTGTTAGATAGGTATCATCCAAGGGATATTTACGATGTCCCACCATGGTCGACTATAAGTTGGGCTGATGAAAGAGATCTGTCAGCTTGGCTGGGCAATGAGCTACAGTGGGAAGCGTTCAGGATCGCGAGCGAGCTAAGACCATATGTTAAAGCATTAGGTGATGTGAACATCATTAAGCTCTGGAGAAAACTCACTATAAGCGACCACTATTACTACATGGCTACAAAATTTGGTAGCATTGGCGAGGTACACGCGTACTTTTCACCCTATAAGAATGCCTCGATAGCGCATGGATTAATGATGGAGAGCTTGGGACTATTGATCTCGATTATCGCCGAGAAAATCAAGGAGAATCCACGCAAAACTCTAGCCAATTTAGAATTACCGTGGAGTAAAGCATTCTACTTCAAAAAGCCAACGGGCGAGTACACGGGGATATCCGCGAGATCGATTGCTGAGTTTCTTAGTGCACTGAATAAAGCTCCATTGGATTCAATCATGTACCATCTTAATAACGGCGACTTCGAAAACTGGTTTAGAAGTGTGTTCTTCTTGGATAATATCGCGGAGGAGATATCTAGAATAAAAATGGAAGCAGAGTCAATTTTCAATAAAGTTGAGAAAATAAAGAAAATCATTAGTGCTCTAATGTCATAGCTTAGATCTGGTGGCGTTGTATGCCTTCAAACTTTATCTTCATATTGCACTTTCATCAACCTCATGGCCAGTTAAAATACATAAATGAGAGGATTTTCGAGAATAGTTATAAGATGCTTTTAGAGGTTTTCAAGGAGTTCAGTGATCTTAAATTCACTGTTCACATTAGTGGACCATTACTCTTATACTTGAGAGATACACATCCTTATTGGCTCGAAGAAATGTTGAAACTAGGAGACATTGGAACAATAGAGTTCATGGGAGGAACAATTAGTGAAGCAGTTCTACCACTAGTACCAAATGATCTAAGGTTATTACATATTACGCGATACATAGAGTTATTCGAGTCCATATCCGGGTTTAAACCTAGAGGGTTCTGGTTACCTGAACGTGTTTGGGAACCCTGGTTACCTGAAGTATTAGCTAAAGCAGGACTCGAATACGTGGTAATAGATGACGCTACCCTCAGAAAAACAGGGTTTTCAGCTGAGAAAACTAAATACGCGTGGATAACTGAGGAGAGCGGGTACAGTGTTAAGGTATTATTCATAGATGAGAAGTTGAGGTATATTTTGCCATGGGATCACCCCGATAAAGTGATAAGCTATATGGCTGAGTTCTCTGGTGATCCCAGCTCTGTCCTGTTATGGGGTAGTGACGCCGAGAAATTTGGGGAATGGTGGGATAAGGAGAGCAGTAAACGCTGGTTAATGGATTTCCTTAATAAGTTGAGGTTCGAGAAGAGAGTAGTAATGGTTCACCCATCGGAGTACTTGCGAGAGCACTCCGTGAAAGGATATATTTACTTGGATACAGGAAGCTATGATAAAATGCTCGAGTGGAGCGGTGGATTCTTTAGAAACTTCTTAGTTAAATACGCTGAAAGCAACAACATGCATAAGAAAGCTCTATGGGTCAAAAACAAGTTATTAAAAGCTCAAGTTAAACCTGAGGATATTCCATTGGATTACTTTATGGCTTACTGTAATGATGCGTATTGGCATGGGTTATTCGGAGGTATCTACCTTGCACATTTACGGCAAGCAGTTTATGAGAGCCTAATTAAATCCGAGAAAGTATCTGAGGATGCAATTAATTACTTTGAAGCCAGCAACATTAGGAGAATACTGGCGGATTTTGACTACGATGGAAACGAGGAATTAATTATTGAAACACCTGATTTCAACATGTACATCAATCCACGAGATGGAGGCACGCTCTTCGAATTCGATATTAAGAAACCAGGTTTAGAACACAACGTGCAGGACACTATGACAAGGTATAGAGAACCATACCTTGAGGGCACAAACTTTAACCCTGATTGGTACAGGAGAACCAGTTTGAGAGTTCACATTTGGGGCCATGAATCAACATTGCATGATTGGATGTTCAACACTCCTTTCAAGGATATGAGTGACCTCGCGTTATCCAAGTATAATATAGCTTTCTCCGATGATCCACGTGTATTCTACTTAAGAACTATAGGTGCCGTTTACTATCACGGAGTTAAAGCATCATCTGTTTTCGTCGAAAAAAGAATCGAGCTCAAAGATAAAGGATACGTGGCTAGATACATTGTTAAAAACCTAAGTGAAGCCCCTGCCCGGGGTAAAATAGGTATAGAATATCATTTAGCCTGGAAAATCGATAGATCTCAGGAGCGGAAACCATGGTACAGCGTGAACGGGAAAAACTTCGATATAGATTACTGGTTATCTGAGAAACTCTACAAGCTAACACTGCACTCAGGAATATACCCTGATATTACATTGAAAACCAGTAGAAGCATTGAAACATGGATTGCTAAATTATCAAGTTACGCAAGAACAGAGAAAGGATTAAAAGAAATACCCCAAGGCCTCGGAGTAATGTTCGTTGAAAACATTGAACTTAGACAGGGTGAAGCCTTCGAGCTCGAGGTAGAACACTCGATCAATGTGTGAAGGGGGCCTGGCGTACATTCATGAAATCCACTATGTTTACATTCGAATCCATCTACATTAAGAAAATCGGAGGGCTCGCTGAAGTTCCTCCTAGGCTTGGAGAAGCAATTGAAAGACTAGGCGTGGAAGTAGAGTTGTTTACACCTAGTCACTCAGTTATTGATACATGCAAAGACCCCATCTACGAAACGAAGATAGATGGAACTACTTACTGCATAAAGAAAGTGAGTAATTTTAAACCAGTCCACTACGTGGTTGGAGGAGGCATTCTCGATGATCCATCCGTATACCCCCCAGGGAAATTAGTTGATAAAGCACTAGTTTTCGCTCGTATCATATACGAGTTTTTCAAGGGGAAGAATAGTAGTGAAGTGGATGGCCTAGTGTTTCATGGACACGACTGGCACAGTATTCCAGCATTGCTCGCATTAAATGCTCTCTCCGTTGAGAAAAAGTTGAGGAATGGATTCATATTACATGTGCATCTAGGCTCCAAGAACAAAGTGCAATTAAATGAGTTGTGTATTAAAACCATGCTATGCAGTGACACCATTGTAAAGGGTGATCTAGGTATCACGGAGTTGAAACAATACTACGAGGTATCGAGTGGTTTAATCGAGCGTTTAGCTGCATTAACAGTTGACAAGGTCATCACTGTGAGTATGAATTATATTAGAAACCTTGTTAGATTAATTGGGTTAAACTCAGCTAAGAAAACTGACTACGTATATAATGCTTCCCCATTGACTTGGAGCCAAGTAGTCGAAATATTAAAGGAAAAAGCTGGGTTAAAGGAGCTTGATAAACCATCGAGTAGAAAGCTGTATCGAAGTAAGCTATTAACAGAGTACATTGAAAAAATTAGAGTATCTTTTGTTGAACAAGTCGTTGAAAAATACGTGGAAAGCCTACTCGCAAAGTACGATGTAGAATACAATGCACCATTTAAATCTGATGGTCCATTAATCTTCATGATTGGAAGACTGAGTTCTCAGAAGGGATTCGACTACGTGTTAAAAGCAATGGATAAACTACTACTCGCGAATCCACGAGTGAAGATGGTTGCTGCATTCTCTCCCACTAGGTGGGATGTCGAATCTGTTGAGAAATGGATTGAAGCAATGTTATCGTATCCTGATAACCTAAGAGTTTTCCCAGGGATGCTCATTAGAGACTACGCCGTTGAATTCTACTATGCTGCGAACACGACTTTAATACCCAGTAGAAATGAGCCATTTGGATTAGTTGCATTGGAGTCTATGGCCGCTGGAACTCCGGTAGCAGCATCGAGAGTTGGTGGATTAGTAGACATTGTTTCAGATGTGAGAGCTACAGGTAGCAAGGGTGTTGGAGTCTTATTTACACCAGGCGATATAAATGACTTAGTTGAATCAACAATGTACCTAGTTGAACTCATGGAAGCAGGGTACATGGAATTAAATGAAGCATGGTTAATTAGAAATTCCTGCATAAGAAGAGCAGGAGAATTCAACTGGGATTCCTCAGCGAGGAAAATGATCAACATATATAAAAACATCGTAAGCAAAATTTGATTAAATTTGTTCTTGTTTTCACTGTCACTCTATTAATTAATGTGTTTAAAAATTAACTAAATTGCAGTTCGAGCATGTTTTAGGTGAACAGATTGCCTTCGAATTCCATTTTAGAAACTGTGTGGAAGACGATTCTGGATGCATCTAACATCGTTTACAATGCAGTACATAAAACACCTCTTGTTCACAATGTATTCATGTCGAAGTTAACAGGCAATAACGTATACTTAAAACTAGAAAACTTGCAGGTTACTGGGTCATTCAAAGCCAGAGGAGCTTATTACAAAATACACAAGTGTTTAAATGAAGCTAGAAGTAAAGGCGTTATATCAGCTTCCAGCGGTAATCATGCACAAGGAGTTGCATACGCTGCATCGATACTAGGAGTACAAGCAACGATAGTTATGCCTGAAACAACTCCACCTTTCAAAGTGAACTCAACTAAAAGTTATGGAGCTAAAGTAGTATTATATGGAACCGTATATGATGATGCATACAGAAAAGCATTAGAGTTAACTAGTGAGACAGGCGGTGTATTCATTCACCCATTCAACGACATTGACGTTATTGCAGGGCAAGGAACCATAGGCCTTGAAATAATGGAACAATTAAGTAAAGCAGAGATAGTTGTAATCCCAATTGGAGGCGGTGGATTAATATCGGGTATAGGTATTGCTTTGAAGAAGCTTAATCCAAGTATCAAAGTAATAGGTGTTGAGCCATCTAATGCAGCTAAATACTTTGCCTCCAGGAAAACAGGTAAACTAGTAACAATTCAACCAAGGGCCTCTATAGCTGATGGCGTTATAGCTAAAAGTACTGGTGATTTAACATATCAAATAATGAACGAAGTAGTAGATGATGTTATAACCGTGGACGAAGAATCAATCGCTAGAGCAATATATATACTAATGGAGCGAGCTAAAATCGTTGCTGAAGGTGCGGGAGCACTCCCCATGGCTGCACTCTTAGAAGGAAACTTAATTAATCAAGGAAAAAACGTAGTGCTGGTTATTAGTGGAGGAAACATCGATCTCGCGACATTATACAAGATCTTAATTAAAGGACTAGCATATGATAGTAGAATAGTTAACATAAAGGTTGTTCTAAGAGATGTACACGGAGAATTACTAAAAGTACTCAATGTTCTCTACAAATATAAATGCAATATCGTTGACATAAGGCATGATAGGTTCAACCTCAAAGTACCAGTTGGACATGCACTAGTAGAAATAATTATTGAAATACCGGATGTAGACGTTATTGATAAAATTAGGAAAGAACTCAGTGAGCTTGACGTAATAATCTGGAGCTAAAAATTATTGAATAATGGGTGTTGAATATGAGCAATATTAAATCAACTATTCTAGAGAAACTAGCAAAGTATTTTGAGCTTTCAAGAGATGAAATGCTGGATCTCTACGATATCGTCGACACACTGTATAACGAGCTAATCACAAAGTACGTAGAGGCACTAATGAACCATGAAACCAGTAAAGAAATCGTTAAAAGACTATTTGATTTAGCTTCTAATCTTTTAAGTAAAGAAAGTATTAGCGTAGATGAAGAGTTAATTTTAATCGCAATACTCGATATCCTCGCCACGGATCTTCACGATAAAACAGTTGGATTTATATATGATGAGAAAGAATAGCGAATTTCGTCCCAATATTCACCTAGGATCAGTAAGGGCGAAAGCGATCACCCCTCACACTAGGACCACTTCATCATCTATTAACATTAAATAATAATGAGGGATTAATAAGGAAGTAATAAATTAGCTTCCCAAAATGACGTGATACTATTTGATTAAATACATTGGTTTATGATAAACAATGTTTCTACGTGATAAGATCGCGACCTCCATGTTCTTATGATTAAAATAACTATTAACCCTAGTGCTTAAACAAATCAATGGGACCACTCTTGGCGAATAGGGCTTTATTTATAGGGAGATTTCAGCCTTTTCACAATGGTCATTTATTCGCTGTTAAGCACATACTCGAATACAATGAAGAAGTAGTAATAGTTATTGCAGCTGCACAGTATAGTTACACTTTGGATAATCCATTTACAGCTGGTGAAAGAGTGGAAATGGTAAAACTCGGCTTGGGGGAAATGTACAGTAAATGCTACGTTATTCCAGTAGACAATGTTCCAAGTAACTATGAATGGCCTAGACACGTTCTCACATATATTCCAAGAGTGAAATCTGTTTATACCAATAATGAATTCGTTAAATTACTGTTCAAGGATTACGGATTAGATGTCAAGGAGACACCTGTACTACCAGGAGTTAGTGGCACATCTATTAGAAGAGCTATAGCTGAGGGTTTGCAGTGGAGGCACATGGTGCCGAGCAAAGTTGCAGAGTTCATTGAGTTGATCAAGGGCGATGAACGCATTAAAGCCATATGGAAGACGCAAAGTAAGACTATGGGTGAAAGATACTAGAGTCGTATTGAACTATATCAAGGTGATATATTCTGCGAGCACCTAGAATTTCAATTATCATAGTTGGTTCAGAGATTTTAAAGGGAATTATTCAAGATACGAATTCACACTGGTTGGCGAGAAACCTGACTGAAATGGGGTTTAACGTAGTAAGGATCATCGTTGTGCCCGATAACTATGAAGATATTGCTTGGGCCGTTAAAGAATCATTAAATGTTTCAGATATCTTAATAACAACAGGTGGGTTAGGATTCACAAAAGATGATGTGACATTAGAAGCCATCGCAAAAACCCTTGGATTAAAGCTTGTTCTTAACTTGGAGGCATTGGATATGATCAAGAGAAAAGTGGGAGAAAATATTGCATCATATTTAAAAGCAGCTTACTTACCCGAGACAAGTAAACCTTTATTCAACCCTGTCGGTGTATCACCTGGTGTTTACTTGGATATCATGGGTAAAAAGATGTTCATTCTGCCCGGCGTCCCATCTGAAATGATGAAGATGTTTGAAGACCAAGTTAAAGCGGTTCTTGTTTCAGTTTTGAAGCAATATTCAGCGAGAATAATCATTGTAACCGATCATGAGAAAGAACGCGAAGTTGATGAACGTATATCGGAGATACGTGCTAAATATAGCGATGCTTACTTTAAAACTCATGCCTCTACTCCAGTACAGTTAAGCGTGGTTATATCTTCATCTTCTACTATTGAACTTGAGAACAAGGTTAATGAGATATTAAGTAAACTTAGAGAAGTAATTAGAATAAGAGATGTAATAGTCGAGAAAAAGGAGTGATGCTCTTGAAGAAATATATCAGTAATATGTTTATCTTGAGTTTATTCTCCATCGCGATTCCACTTTTACTTATATTTATATCTGCTTATCTTTCAGGTTGGTTTAATTTATTCAATAATGCATTAAGCGACCTAGGACACTCAACTAAGAGCAATGTTGCAGCAATATTTAACTTCGGGTTATCTCTTGGAGGTTTTTTAATGTCCTTGATCGGGGTCAAATATTTCTCAAAATATAGCAGGCTTATTGGGTACTTAGTTGCATTAACAGGATATTCATTAATACTTATAAGCGTGTTCAACGAGGTATATGGTTCACTGCACTTCGCTGTTTCTACCTTGTTCTTCGTTTTATTGCTTTTTACAATGCTCATCTATGCCATAAAAATTAGAGACGTAAAGATGATAGCATTGCTCATTATACTCATAGCAATAGATACCCTGTTATGGTATACGCACTTTGCTTATAGAATGCCTAAAGGTGCTGCAATACCTGAACTCCTCTCAATATTCACTGCGGCACCATTTTACTTGCACTTATCTTGGAGAATTAGTTCCACAGACACGTAATCTATTTTAGGAAACGTAAGTTAACCTGTTTTTACAATAAAAATTAAGGAGTACAAGTGAATATGCTTATAACTCCATTTAATCTTACTGTTTTGATAAACAATTGGTTTTTATTGATGTTTTTCAGTTATTTAACGTGTTTCTACACTCGTTTTCAAATATTTTCTTGAATTCGTCATCGTTTATTAACGCTCTCGAAACTATCTCTCTTACTCCGTGTTTTTTGATTAAGGAATCTAAAACCTTATACAACTCACAGTTCTTCTCATAATCCCTTAACTTTGATAACATAATGTTTTGAAGTATTTCACCTATTCTCGCATCAATAGTATCCGCTAAGTGAACAATTAATCCCTCTAAAGTGGAAAAAGGCGTTTGACCATGAACCTCTGTGATAGCTCTTATTAATTTGTCTGGTGCATTTCTCCTCGATAACTCGGCAACTATAGCATAGTCATGGCTTAAATACCAGTCTTCTCTGGCTTTATATCCACCATTAACTTTATCTGGGACATATTGATAGTACTTGAATATATCGTGGAGAACTGCTGTGGCTAACACTGTGTCTTTATCTGCTCTAATACCATATACTTCATAGAAGATCTCGGATAGCATTAACGCTATCTTTGTAACAGTATATGTATGTAGTATTAAGCCGCCTGTGAAAAAATGGTGTTTCCTTGGAGCTGCTGGAGATTCGTCGAGCTTAATTAATGCTTTAATATTTGTAAAACTGAGAACAGGGTTGTTTAAAACGTCTTCCACTATTTTCTTCAACTCATCATCTTTAATTAAATTAACTAGCTCCCGTATAACTTGCAAGTCCATACAGTACACCATTCCATGATTAAATAGTTACTAATATGAATTAATTATCAAGGATGTTTTGAACTCTATTTTTATACCTGGTTCCTTATATACAATTACTAAACAGTAAGGTGTCGATGTTGGAAAGGGTTTTTGTGATAGGAGTAGGGTTAACCAAGATCGGTAGGTTCTATGAGAAACACGCTAAGGAACTATTCTCCGAGGCTTTATGGAAAGCCATTGATGACGCAGGCGGAGTAAAACCGCAAGCAATAGTTGTAGGGAACATGACTTCCAGTGTTTTAATGGGTCAAGACAGCTTAGGTGCACTACTAGCTGATCATGCTGGTTTCCGCGGATTACCAGCTTTCAAAGTAGAAGCTGCATGCGGTAGCGGCGGCGCAGCTCTATACGCTGCATATGCATTAGTTAAATCTGGATTAGTCGACGTTGTGGCAGCAACTGGAGTGGAGAAGCTAACTGAGGCGACAACAGGCTACGTTACAAGAGCGCTCGCGCAAGCAGCTGACGCTGACTACGAGGTACTGTATGGTGCGACTTTTACAGGGTTAAATGCCATGATCGCGAGATTATACAAGACATTATTTGGTTACACTGACGAAGAACTATCTTATTGGCCTCTAAAAATGCATGAGTATGCAAGTTATAATCCCTACGCTCAAATAAGGGGAAAAACCACTATTGAAGAAATAATGTCTAGTCCACTAATAGCTGACCCCATAAGACTATACCATAGTGCACCCATAGGTGACGGTGCAGCTGTACTGCTCCTCGTTCGCGGAGAAGATAGAGCAAGAGAAATAGCTAAGAAAACAGGTAGAGACGTAGTTGTAGAGTTAGCAAGCGTATCGTTAGCAACAGACAGCGTTGATTTAACAACACGCAACGACTTACTAACAATGGATTCCACTGTTAAAGCATCAAGAGAAGCCTTGAAGAAGGCGGGCCTAGAAATCAAAGACGTTGACTACATTGAACTACACGATGCTTTCCACGTAACTGGTTATCTTTCAATAGAAGATCTAGGTTTAGCACCCAAAGGTCTAGCTCCGAAACTATACCGTGAAGGAAGATTCCATAAAGGCGATAAACCAGAAATAAACTTCAGTGGTGGATTAAAAGCACGTGGTCACCCAGTAGGAGCCACTGGAATCTACCAAGCTGCTGAGGCAGTGATGCAGCTAAGAGGGGATTTCCCAGGTTTTAAAGCTAGTAATCCTGAAACAGCTTTAACGCATAATATTGGAGGAGTAAGCACAACTGCTGCTGTAGCTGTTTTTAGAAGGGTTAAATGATGAGCTCTCATGATGATCTAATAAGAAAAGTCCGTGAATACAGAGAACTATCTATTACTGGCGGAGGCAAAGATAAAATAGAGCAACAAAGACAAAAAGGTAAATTATGGGTTAGAGACAGGCTAACTAAACTACTAGACCCTGATTCCTTCGTGGAATATCAGTGGATGCGGCTCCATAGATCAACATACTTCGGCTTAGATAAACAAAAGTACTTCGGCGACGGCGTAGTCGTAGGTTACGGTAAAATAGATGGTAGAACCGTGTTTATTTACGCTCAGGATTTCACTGTACTAGGAGGAAGCATAGGTGAAGCACACGGAGAGAAAATTGCGAAAACAATAGAACAAGCTATACAAGCAGGTGTACCAGTTATAGGGCTATATGATTCAGGTGGAGCTAGAATACAGGAGGGTGTTTCAGCGTTACATGGCTGTGGCAGAATTTTCTACGCTAATGTTAAAGCTAGTGGAGTAATACCACAAATAGCTATTATCCTGGGCCCATGTGCTGGGGCAGCAGCTTATAGCCCAGCTCTCATGGATTTCGTTATAATAGTCAAAGGAGCCTACATGTTCATCACAGGTCCCGAGGTCGTTAAAGCTGCTACAGGAGTGTCTGTAACGTTTGATCAGCTGGGAGGTGCTGATGTACATGGTTCCACTAGTGGAGTAGCTCACTTCGTAAGTGAAACAGAGGAGGAAGCATTCATAATAGTTAGAAAACTATTATCCTATCTACCGAGCAATAGCACTGAGGATCCACCCTATATCCCAACAGATGACCCAGTTGATCGTAAATTAGAAGAACTATATGAAGTAGTCCCAACCGACCCCATGAAACCATTTGACGTTAAACAAGTTGTAAAATCTATTCTAGATGACGGCGACTTCCTCGAAGTCCACGCTAATTGGGCTAAATCAGCTGTCGTAGGTTTCGGAAGAATAGGCGGGTACTCAGTGGGAATTGTTGCAAATCAGCCAGCTGTAAACGCAGGAGTTATAGATATAGATGCAAGCAATAAAATAGCGAGGTTCGTTAGGTTCTGCGACTCATTTAATATACCAATAGTAACGCTTGTAGATACTCCCGGGTTCATGCCAGGTGTTGATCAGGAGCACGGGGGCATAATAAAACACGGAGCAAAAGTCCTCCATGCTTACGCCGAAGCCACAGTACCAAAGATAACTGTAATAATGCGTAAAGCATATGGAGGAGCATACATAGCAATGGGTAGTTTATCGCTTGGAAGCGACGTAAACTTCGCTTGGCCTACAGCTGAAATAGCTGTGATGGGTCCCGAAGGAGCTGTTAGAATACTGTATAGGAGAGAAATGGAGAAATCTACTGATCCTGAGGCACTCTACCGCGAAAAACTAAGAGAATACAGGGAAATCTTTGCGAACCCATTTAGAGCGGCTGAACTAGGTTACATAGATGACGTCATCGATATAGCTGAGACAAGGAGAAAGATCTACGAAGCACTTACATTGCTAAGTGGTAAGAGAGCTGAGTTACCTCCATTCAGGAAACACACCAATATACCTTTATGATGATCTTATTTTCAATAATTTTTCTCCCTTATTAACAGCTTTACCTTGATTAACGTATACTTCTTCAACCACTCCAGCTAAATGAGATTTAACTTCTATAATCATCTTCATGGATTCAAGTAATATAACGGTATCACCTACATTTACGACTGCTCCCGGTTTAACTTTAACCTCAACTACTCTACCCGATATCGGTGACTGAATAACACCTGGCTCTACTACTTGCTGCAGTAGTTTAACATGCTCTTTCTTCTCCTTCTTCGATTCTTGGGTAATTTCCGAGCGTACTTCGCTAATCAACGGTTGCGTGAAATCCACTACTAAGTCGTTCTCGAAGGAGTACACTGTGTGCTCTTCACCGTTAACGTTTAAAACATATTTTCCATCATCAACTTTCTTGATGGAAATTTTGTAGAGATCACCAGTGTTTATATCTTTAAACACGATCATGTTCCTTGTTTTTTCAACCATTTCTAGTTCAATAGTGTTTCCAAGTATTGTCTTAACTCTGTATATTTTCGGCAAAATGGATCAACCTCAGCAACGCCAACCATCTTCATCTATCAGACACGGGTTCGTTCATCACTCAAAAAATAAGTAATTACCTTGAATGGTTATAAGCATTGCTAATAACACTATTATAAGAGTGTTTTCGAAATGTGTTTCATGAAGGTGCATCGTTTTGACAATAGACTTGAAGACAGTTAAGATGAAGCGCGAAGAATTCTGGAATAGTACGCCAGTATATAGAGCGATCTACGAGCGACTCACTAAACAAGGCTACCACATAATAGGGACAATAGGAGCAGTTAAAAGATGCCACTGGACCAAGGAAGCTGTACTTCATCACAGGTTCTGTTACAAGTGTTTATGGTACGGTATTGAGAGTCACAGATGTATACAAATGACACCTGTTGTTGCATGGTGTTGGAACAGATGCCTACACTGCTGGAGAATTCAACCCGAAGACATTGGTATGCACTGGGATGACACAAAGATCCCTATTATAGATGACCCTGAAGTTATAGTTGAAGAGAGCATTGCTACACATAAGCAAATAATGGCTGGATTCAAGGGCAACCCGAGAGCAGATCAAAGATTAGTTGAAGAAGCACTCAAACCAAAACACGCAGCAATAAGCTTAGCTGGAGAACCACTTCTATATCCACGCTTAAGTGATCTCATAGAAGAATACCATAAAAGAGGAATAACAACTTTTCTCGTAACACATGGTACGAGGCCTGATGTTCTGAAGAACCTGGAGGTTGAACCCACGCAATTATATATAAGTATTGAGGCTTGGAATAAGGAGTCCTATGATTACTTTAATAGACCACTTATCCCGAGAGCTTGGGAATTATTACAGGAAACAATCGATTACGTTAGGTCATTTAAATCCCCTGTCGTGTTTAGAATAACTCTTATAAAAAAATTCAATGATCAGCCGGAGGCATTGAAGAGCCTTGCAAAAATCATTGAGAAAGGAAACCCGCACTACGTTGAAGTCAAAGCATACATGTACTTAGGAGTCAGCAAAGGGAGATTGAGTAGAGACAATATGCCATCTCACCCTGAGGTAAGAGATTACGCGAGGAAACTAGGAGAACTCACTGGCTATAGACTTCTCAGTGAATCTATTCCAAGCAGAGTAGTGTTATTGAGTAGGCTCGAGAAACCTATAAGACACGGTAAAGGTTGCCCAGAAGGAGTTGAATGCCCCGAGAAATATGTACCAGTACTAACTGAGGAATACGAGGAAATCGAGGAGTAATCTACTCTATCAACCTATACTCTTTTCCAGCATGTAAAACTACTAGAGCTTCTCTACGCATTTCTTCTAGTAATTGTCTCTCGTGCTGGTTTAGTTTTTCAACATCTACAACTCTTATCGGAAACTTGCTCTTAAAGTTTACGTAGAACCCACTATCAACTATTAGAGAACCTATTTTAAGTATTTTGTTCTCACCTAGCATTTTTTCCACCAATGACCCGTACTTGGATAATGCTTCACTGTATAACATTACTGGTGGCTCAATTGAAACCGGCTCACTTCTCTTTTGATGCGATGTTAGTGCTTTCTCAATGTTTCTTAATTGTTCTTCTAATCGATTCAATCTCCTATCTAATTCCCTAATTTTATTCATCATGTTTTCAATGATCACCATTATATCTTCACTTGTTCTAACTTTACTTGAAGCCTCCGCGTGTTCAACATGCGGTTCTATATCTATTCTAACAGTATTCTGAGCCCTTGCTTCCTCTACGGGTACCTCGGTGGGGGCATGTGAGCCTTCATTAAGGCTTACACCTTCGTCACGGGATTCCACCTTAGAAACTCTATTCAAGTAGTGGAGAAAGCTCTCGCCTCGTTGCGTGAGGATATATCCTTTACCTGCTTTCTCAATATAACCTAGTGATCTTAGCTTATATATTAAAGCCTTTAACTTACTTGGATCGATTCCGATTGTTGAAGCCAAATCTTTTAACGTAATACCTGGATTATCTCTTAGAAGCTCGAGAACTCTATGTTGTAGAGTTTTCTTCAATTTTTTCCTCCAATAGATATACTTATTTAAAAGGGCTTTATTCTTTTTAATTATAACGAAGTTATAGGTGGAAAAAAATGTGTGCTTTATTTGACCAGGAAACAGTAGAGGAGTTAAAGAAGATATTTAGTGCGTTCAAGAAAAACATGAAAGATGTACTAGTAATTGACTCCACTGACGCACCAGGGTCAAATAGTCACTGCCACACATGCCCAGAGGCAAAAACGCTCGCAGAAGAGTTAACAAAGATTTCAAGTGGTAAACTCGTATTCGAAATATTGGATGCGGTTAAAGGAAGGACTTATAGACCAAGATATCTACCAGCTTTCATTTATGACACTAGAAAGAGGAATATCAGATATTACGGCTTACCGAGTGGACAAGAATTTGCACCATTCATATATATCCATGGATATATATCAGATGGAGTTAAATTACCTGAAGCAGTGGTCGAAGAAGTAGAAACCATAGATACTCCACTACATATTAAAGTATTTGTAACACCTGAGTGTCCATACTGTCCCCTCGTAGTTGATTTCGTAAATCAAATAGGTTTAATAAACGATAACTTCATCGTTGAAACCATCGAAGCCTTTGAGCATCCGTTAGAAGCTGATAAATACACGGTTCAATACGTACCATTCATAGCTATAACTCGAGTAGAAGACTACGATAAATATGGAGCTAAGCCTGTTGAAGTAATTCCAGGTTATGTACCGAACGAAGAAATTCTTGAAGTAATAAAAAGAGCGGCGAGAAAAATCTCCAGGACGTAGAAATAATAGGTTTTCTTTAAATATCTATGTAATTGGGGAATGAGGTGAGCCCTCCTAGACGAACGGTGAGTGCTTCACGGACCGCCTGACCCCGCCTTTAATAATTTATGAATTTTGAATAAATTCAACGGGATTTAATTGGAGACGAGTCTTGGTAAAGTAGTGCATAGGGCTAGTGAATTAGATGAAATGATTATAACTCAATCAATATCTTTGCTTGATAAAATAAGAGACCTTGAAGTAGAAGTAGATAGAAGCGATATGCATGACGAGTTCAAGAGAAAAATCAAGGATTTACTCGAGAAATTAAAGGAGGAAATTTTAACTGATATTTTAACCAGTGGAGAATTAAGCAACGTTTTTAAACCTAGTTAATAACTATACTACTGATTAAAAGGGCTCATGTAGAAATGAACGAAGAATGGAACGTGAACACAGCTAGAAAAATATATGGATTAGAAAACTACGTTAGAGAATCACTGATAGATATTGATGAAGAAGGTTACTTAGTGATAAAAATAGGAGATAATACTTTGAGAATTAAAGAGATCATGGACAAGTATAATTTCGACGTAGCATACATTAGAATACTTCCAGCCATTAGGAGCTCAATGGACTTAGTTTACAATAGTTACTTAACAGTAAGTGAAGCCGTTGGCTACAAGGGGAAACTAATACCTGTGTTTCCCATGAAAGTTAATCCTCTACCTATAATTATCGAAGCTATATTAAACTACGGGGAGAAATACCAATGGGGATTTAACACTGGATCTATTGGTGAACTAAGGACTTTATTAAAGCTAGCTGACAAGTATACTCCAAGAATGCTTATTTACGATGGCGTAGTAACCGAGTCCACTATTCAGGATTTATTACAACTGCAGGAGAAAGGTTGGAGGATCATAATTGATGTTGAAAGCGAGCGCGAAATCGAGTTATTAGCAAAATATCCACAATTCGAAATAGGTATAAGGGTTAAACCACTAGTTAAACTACACGGAAAATGGTCTGGTTCAGTTGGATTAAGCAGCAAATTCGGGTTAACTACAAATGCTTTAATGAATCTTAAATCAGAATACAAGTACATAATGGAAAAATCAGTTCTACTACATATGCATCCTGGTTCACAGGTCTACAAGCACACAGATATCAGGAACTACTTCTTAGAAGTTAAACAAGTATATGATGAGCTTAAACACATGGGTTTTGAAAACATATCGATGGTGGATACTGGAGGAGGAATGGCTTACCCATACATAGATGCAAGGGATGGTGAAGAAGAATCACCAGATTACACTATTGTAGATTACTTCAAAGAATTACTCGAGAAATTCAAAGACATCGCGCCTAACCCGATGATAATATATGAAGGAGGGAGATTCGTTGTTTCATCACATCGCATAGTTGTATCTAAAGTTGTCGACGTTAGATCATACTCTGCAGTTCACTTAGTACATGAACAAATTGTTAAAACAAAGGACTTCAATAACATAGATGAGTTGCGGGAATTCCTTGATAATATTGAAAAACTCTTACATGAATTACGCGCGGAGCAGCCACTAGATAATAGTAGGAGAGAGCTATACGAGGAACTGATAGCAATTATGAGGGAAGATCTATCCTCCAAACTAGCTGAGCTAATACTATCGGGTAGAGTTGATATAGCAGATGTCCTTAAAAACCACAAAATCGCGAGATTATTGGTAACTCCAACGAAGAGATATGTTCTCAGTATGTCTATCTTCGCCGACATCCCGGATGTTGTATTAGTAGATCAATATTTCCCTATTTTACCAGCCCAGAGATTGAATGAGAAACCACATGTTCTAGCATCCATAAGTGATCTCACTTGCGACAGCATGGGTGAAGTAAAGCAATTCATTAGTGTTGGAGTCAAGTTGCAGGGTAAAACCCCATTGTTTACAATTCTTGACAGTAAGTTAATAGCTATTCCAGGTTTGAAATTAAAGCTCCGCGGTATTCCACTGCATTTACCTAACCGAGGTGAAAACTATTACGTAGTGTTTCTTGATACAGGGGCTTATCAAGATACATTATCCATGAGACATAATTTAATATACGGTGCACCCGAGATAATATTAAGAGAACAGGATGGACAAATTAAGTTAGAAATAGCTAAACGCGAAGAATTATATACTTGAGAACAGTTAAGAAAATAGGAGCTAAATATGTATTTTCAAATAATCAAAAGGTCCATATACTGGAAGTACCTACCTTGCAATTAAGTGGAGTCTGTAGATGTCTGCTACATCTTGGCATAGATCAGTTATTGCTTCTAAATCATCTATTACTATGGGTAACGCTACACATGTAACCTTGTAGCTTGTCAGACAATCTTTATATATTTCCTCTAGTGCTCGTAAACGTAGATCATCTACTTCTTTTTCCAATGACTCGATTCGATATGATATTTCCAGTACATGAGTCATATCCGATTGTATTGTTTCGACGAGTTTTATTAACTGTTCAACTGATTCAACGGATTTATTGACGATTGCCTTCACGTAGGTACTTACACTGCTCGGTATCACTATGTTTAAATGCTTAAAAACCAAGAGTTTCTTGGCAACAGCCTTAGAGTACCCAATTATTTCATCAATACGTAGTACTAATCTAAGGAAATCCTCGCGATCCTCTGGGTGTATGTGAGTAGCTTTCAGCATGTTCATGAGTTTTCTCTTTAATTCATCCGCTTGATTCTCCATATTACTCAGTGATGCGTAGTTTCTTTGTAATTCTTCGAGACTCATTGTATCATATTTTTCAATGATTTCATTCAGTAATTTCACTCCATCTCTCACAATACCTGAATGATGAATTATCTCGCTGACAACGTCCTCAAATATTTTGCCTCCAGTTAACTTCATTATTAAACCCACATAATCTCATTGATTAGCCACATTTATATCTTGCATCGAGAAACACTTATTTCTTTTTTCTTTTTAGCTGAGATTAAGCCATAATTACAAGTAAACTTTAAGTTAACTCATGAAAAAAGACAAATAGCTATATTTTTCCCAATTAATAATAAGCTATAACAATTAACTATAGAAATTAATACTTATTAATCCCTTAAATGAAATAATTATGGGTGGAACAAATGGAGGAACAGGGTTTTTGCGGAATATACGATATAAGGTTCTTAGTTAAACGAGGAATAATAATTACCCCGCCCACATTAAAAACTTTAGACGCAGTAATCACCCTTAAAAGAGCTACAGCCGATGATGTAGCAAATTACACTGGTAGAGCTAGAACAATTGAATCAAGATATCTTGCAAAATTAAATAAACTCGGCATAGTTGCTAAGATTAAAGAAGGAAGAAAGATCTACTATATGGAACCAATCTACGCTGTTCAACAACATTATAGCTTATATGGAGATAGCATATCGCCAGAACAGTTGGCACACATGATAAGTTTACCAGCAGACATTGTTAGAATGATATTAAATATTCTCAAGAGCAAGAAATAATTATTTCTCGCCACTTTTAAGCGGGATCACGATTCTAACTCTACTAGGATTATCATTAGAACCATCTAGAATAAAGTTAAGTTCTAGTTTTGTTGCTTTGTAGTTAGATTCTTTAAGGCCTTTAGCAACAGCTTCGATAATTTTAGTTATAAACAATGTTCGAGAATACTCACCGCATATTGCTGTGAATTTATCTAAAGCTAACAATGCTTCTTCATCAATTCTCAACGATATCATTTTTTTCCTGGGCTTCAATGGTATCTCAATTATAATACCTCTAGATGTTAATCCATCGCTAGAATTGCTTAGCACTGCTACCAATAACTCCACCAGAGTTGAGTAATATCATTAAACTTAAATCAAATTCGGATTAATCTGATAATACAAAATTAAATTAAATCTTAAATTCAACTATGACATTTATTATATAATACAAATTTTGTTTATGGTAAAAATTTCGTCCAAAAGTAAATATAATACCTCATTTCATAAGTATTTAATGGCCTTTGCAACACTCCCGTGCGTGGGAGAGGATGAGCAAAGGCTCTCTCCTGGGCATCATTTTAATTTTATGTTGGAGTTTATTAAATTAGTGAGGGGTAAGTGTTGAAGCAGAACCCTTTGGAGTTCTTGGACACATTTGTTAAGCAGTCTAGGTTCTTTATAGTAGATAACAATATGTATGTTTTGAAGGAATACGCGTCTGAGATCGGTTTATTAAAATGGTATATTATCATGGTTTCGAATTTCGCGGTTGGAATATATCCATTCAAACTAGACCCCAAGGAGAGATTGATCCGAGAAGTTGAGTTTATGAGGAAATCAACTAAATGCTTCAAGAAACCTGAGGTTTTAATAGTAGACTACACTAAACCGAAAATAGTGAGAAGCTTTGTGAAGGGAGAAGTTTATAGCTATGATTCACCCATTAATATTCACTATGAAATTGGAAAATGTCTTGGTTTTTGTCACGAGGAAGGCTGGGTTTTAGGAGATACAAAGATAACTAATTTTGTTTACAATGAGAAAGGATTATTCATCGTTGACGCTGAGCAAGCAATAAGGGAATACAATGAGAAGTATGCTGCATGGGATATACTTGTTTTAATATCTACTTTATCCATGGATGGATACCTGAAAGCCGTTAAAAGTGATTACTCGAGAATCGTTGATTTCATTCTTAGAGGCTATATTGATACACATAGGGAATCCGCTGACGTCATCAAGATGTTGCGATCAAATGAGTTCAAGCCATTAATCTTATTGCTTATTCCTTTCCCATTAAATTATATCTTCTACAAGAAAATAGGAGAATACGTTGAGCACATTTATTAGCTTAAAAACTATAAGTTAATGAATAGTGATGAATTACCTCCGGCTCGACTAGTGAAGAAAACTTACCCGGCTGATGTATATTGAAACGGGTTCTACTCATAGGGGACACTCATATACCTGATAGAGCAGACAACATTCCAGAAGTTATTGAAGACTTCATACAAAGAGGAAGATCATGGGAAATCGTTATTTTCACTGGTGATGTTACTGGAGAAGAAACCTTAAGCTGGATACGCGGCTTGGGGCAAAAACTATACATTGTTCGTGGAAACATGGATTACTTGCCATTACCTAAAACCCAAGTGTTTGAGTATGAAGGTTTCAAAATAGGTGTACACCATGGAGATGGATTTTATCCACGCGGAGATAAGGTTAAACTCAGCATGATCGCGCAGAAACTAGGTGTAAATATATTGGTATCGGGGCATACTCACTTAGATTTCATCAAGGTTGGTTCAACAAGCCGAGAATTACTACTAAACCCTGGTTCATTGACTGGAGTATGGGGCGGAGGTGGTGGTTCATTTACACCATCTTTCATGGTACTAGAGTTCATGAACAACGCGTTAACAGTTAAAACATATAGATTGCTTGATAGTACCTTACAGGAAAAGATAACGATTGCTAAGTTTATTGAAGGTAAATGGTTCTTGGAGCAGTAATCCTACTCCTCAATAGGCAATATAACGGTGTTCCTCCAAGGTATTGTAATAGTTAGCTCGCTTCCAACGGATACATCCATGTATCCTGGTAGATAGATTAGGAGTTTTAAATTATGAATTCTAAGTCTACCCTCAATTTTCTCGCCTGTAAACATGGCGAACTCAAGTATGCCTTTGACAACTATATCACCGGGCTCAGCGTCTTCTCCAATTTTTATTACTTCAGGTCTGATGACTACTGCAACTTTAGGCGGTAGTTTCTCCTCGAGTGCAATGCCTTTCAATACTAAATTAGAATCCTCCAATTGCACTTTAACTTCGTAGCCGCTTTGCTCTAGGACAAGCCCTCTGTAAATACTACTACGTCCAAGGAAATCCGCGACGAAAATAGATCTTGGTTTAAAGTATAATTCTTTCGGTGTCCCAGCCTGCACAACTCTTCCTCTATTCATGACTGCTATTCTATCGGACATGCTCATTGCTTCGAGTTGATCATGTGTTACATAGATCGTAGTTATGCCCAGTGATCTCTGAAGCCTCTTCAGTTCCTCGCGCATTTCAATTCTTAATTTAGCGTCCAAATTACTTAAGGGTTCATCTAATAGTAGTACTCTTGGTTGAACAACAAGTGCTCTAGCAAGTGCAACTCTTTGCTGTTGTCCACCACTGAGTTGAAGTGGGTACCTGTTCTCGAATCCTTTTAATTTTACTAGTTCTAGAGCCCATTCTACGCGCTTCTTTATTTCTTCCTCTGTTAAACCTAGTTCTTTTCTCTTAATTTTTAAGCCATATGCTACGTTCTCGTAAACCGTCATGTGAGGCCATAAGGCATAGTTTTGAAACACCATAGCAGTGTTTCTTTTATATGGTTTCGAGAACGTAACATCTTCGTCGTCGAAGTAAACTTTACCCTTATCGGGGACTTCGAAACCCGCGATTATTCTAAGAGTAGTTGTTTTACCGCATCCACTTGGGCCAAGGATAGTGAAGAATTCTCCTTTTTCTACTTTCAACGAGACGTCTTCAACCGCTACAACGTTACCATAGTACTTTGAAATGTTTTCAAGCGTTACCCGTGTCACCTGTATATCACCTACACGCCTATGAAAGCGTATCTTTGCTTAAACACGTACACTAAGATTATTACTATAGTTAACTGGATTAATATTAACAACGTACCCATTGCTGCAACTAAGTATGGGCCTTCGCCTGCTGCTCCAGTGAAATACTGTCTCATGTAGAATGTGAGGGGGGCTTGATCCTGCCTTATACCTCCAAAAGTAATACTTGTAGATACCTCTGTAGCCATGTAAATAAACCCTATCATTGCACCACTTAAAACATAGCCAATGATGAAAGGCAAGATTACTCCGAAGACAACTTTATATCTTGAAGCCCCTAGATTCATTGCTGTTTCCTCGAGGCTCTCGTGAACTTGCTGGAACCCAGCGAATACTGATCTAACGACGTAAGGCAATCTTCTAACACTGAAAGCTATGATGAATATAATCCAAGCCTCGAAAGCTATGCTTGCAGGACTTATTTTTAAACCAATACTTGGGGGAAGTATCTCGCCTAGTGTAGTGAACATTATATAGTATCCCAGTGCGAATACAAGCCCAGGTATTGCTAGAGGAGAAGTCGCAAGAGCATCCAATATGTTTGGAATATATTTAACTTTTAGTCTACTAACACTATATCCAACGCTAATAGCTAAGAAAACAGCGATAATCACTGATACTCCAGCGTATATGAGAGTGTTCAAAATATACTTGAATATCTCGGGTTTAGATAATAGTTGCTGGATGTATGTAAATGGATTTTGCGGTATTTCGAATAGAAGCTTGTTCTCCCTAGGATATATCTTTAAAACCCCCAAGGATATAAGTATTACCCCTACTTGTGGAAGCATAGCAAACAATATTAGTGGTAATACACCTAGATATATTGCTAAAGCTCCTAGTATACCTGGTTTCCTTATTCTCGGATTCCATCTACCCCCACGACGTATCATAGCATAACTACGCATACCCACATAGTTCCTAATTGCAAGAAAAGCTGTTAACGCTATCAGTAGTAATATAACACCTAGAGCCGCTACTTCTGGTGATATAACTCCCTGAGCATTGATTATGCCCTCGTAGATTTTATAGCTAATTAAGTAACGCTCGTTGAAAACTATTGGTGCACCAAGGTCTTCGAGGCTGAAAACGAAAACTAAAGTAGATCCCGCGGCGATACCAGGTAGAGCGAGAGGTAAGGTAACTGATCTAAATACTTTGAAGCCGCGTGCACCAAGGTTCTCCGCTTGCTCCTCAGTAGATGGATCAACATTTATAAAAGCAGTGTAAGCATTCATATAGACTATTGGGTAGAAGGTTAAGATCTGCGCAATAATAACTCCAGCTAAGCTTTCAATGCGTAACGAGCAACCAGTTAAACTCCTCGTAATTATTGAAATTGGGCCCGCTTCACTCCATATTAGTTTAATTACGTAGGCGTTTATGAACGGGGTATTAAATAAAGGTACCATTGCAAGCACTCTGAGAATAATATGACCAGGTGACCTATAACGCGCGAGAACATATGCAACAATTATACCTATAGTGGTCGCCACAGTTGTAACAATGGATGCTACTACTAGGCTATTTAAGACAGGCCCATAATTTACTCCTCTCAACACTAATATGCAGCTTCCATCTGGTAACTGTTGCTTAACTAGTGGTTCAGCGTAAATGGGGTTGAAGTTAACGTACTGCCTAGTTCTCAAAACATTGTAGAAATTAGTCCACCAGTGGCCTCCAATTGGTGGAGTAAATGAGTACACTAGAACGAGTAGTATTGGAACTAACATAAAAACAATCAAGTATGCAAAGCCGAACACCATGAAGAACCACATCGTGGAATCCAATTGGTAAAATACCGCTCTTATTCTCCTAGCTAGTGTAATCCTTGTTTTAATTGATGAGGAGACAGTTCTACGATTCCCGATTTTTTCGCGCAGAGATCCTAGAATTGAAACTCCCAAGTAAGGTGTCAATGCTACTGCAATAGCTTGTATTAATCCCAATCCCCCGGTTAGTATCACAATGAGTTCGTAAAGAAAGATTACTATTGAAATAAATGTTAAAGAAAAACTATACTTAATCCTGTAATAGTCGAAACCTGCCCTCAGTAAAATAAACCCATATAAAAACGAGGTAAACCACACTATGTACGAGAACAATATCGCTTCATTAATATCTAGAGCCTCGTACCCGATTAAAACTAATACTCCTGCTACTAATCCGCCTAAAGTTAGCTCCTTGAAACCAGGCGTCTTCATGGCGTATTCCTCTCCGTTATAGCCTTATGGGTTTTAAAGCTATTATATTGTAGAGCACGGATCCGTGTTTTAATTATGTTAGTATCTTGAAAAAGAAATTGAAAAATGAGTACTATTTTCTTCTAATAAAATACAGCATCGCGGCCACTACTAAGACCAATACAGCTACAAGAGCTATTATTGTCGAGGAAATACCCTCCGTGGGACTTGTTAGCGTAGATACCGGAGTAGATGTAGGTGAAGTAGTAGACGTAGTTAACGAGGTAGTTGTTGTGGGCGTACTCGTGACCTGAGTAGTTGGAGTTGATGTGATAGTTGTTGAGACTACAGTTGTAGTTGGAGTAGTCTTTGTGACCGTTGTTGGTACTGGTTCCCCGCTAATTGCTCTACTTAATAAGTTGAGTACATTCTGGTATCTTTCTCTCGCAGCGTTTTCCCATGTTGTCATTAGTGCTTGATATGTTGATGCTTCTTCTGCTAGTTTTTTGTTTATGTATACTGCGTATTCTTGTGTGAATTCTACGTTGCTTCCTGTTACTGGGTCTTTGAATCTCAGTGGTTTAGATAACTCGAGAGTCAAGTAGTCAAACCAATCCCTAGAAATCCTC